>Ga0138256_10000530_pt1 | contig 41774 bp, 41 predicted proteins | sample KNB2016incub_MG_FD_105486 | JGI IMG/M metagenome (GOLD analysis project Ga0138256, IMG submission 105486) | Active sludge microbial communities from wastewater in Klosterneuburg, Austria - KNB2014incub_MG | ecosystem: Engineered > WWTP > Activated sludge > Unclassified | place: Austria... | reverse complement strand
TCCAACTTAATACATCAAAAGAATTGGGTTGATACAAAGTATTTAGTCGCAATAGTGCAGAAAATAAAACACAAGTTGCCCCTAATATCAAAGCAAAAAGGTTTCCATTTAATTCTTCTATGGCTTTCCAAACTATAAAAATTGTCAATGCACCATACAAAGCAGGGAAGAACCTAATCCAAAAAATTGAATTGCCAAGTATTTGAATAATATAAGAAGTCCAAGAGGTAAGCGGTGGTACAGAAAGATAACCCCAAGCCAAATGATTTGCTTGATCAAGATGCAAATATTCGTCTCGTTGTAAGTCATACTCACTGCTTAACAATAAAAATTGCAGCAAGAATTTAAGTCCAATGAAACCAATTAAAATTGTTGTTTTTTTTGTCATTGAACTGTTTTAATTAAAAATACAGCTAACTACCAAATTTTACTAATATCATCGCACCAAGCTCGAACTAAAGCGTCTTCTTCTTTACCTACAAAACCTTTTGACGTCAACATGTCATAACACGTCAATAAGTCGTCCAACATATTTTGTTTACCACCTTTGATATTTAAATTGCTCAATTCTTGACAAATTTTGCTGTTATTTAAATAGCCAGGAATTTCATCTTCAAAATCTTTTAGAAGATTATGTTGGTTCCGTTCTTGCCAAACAGTAGCATCATGGTATAAAATAGACCAATCATTTTCCCAACTGATTCGCTGTGCCACATAACTACGCCAAATATCGGTCATACGGAAGCTACAATAAGCAGGTAAATACAACAATGGAAATGCTTCTTGATACCAATACGTGTTTTGGCTATTAAATGGACTCCAAGCATTTTTACCTAAAGCAACTGGTTTTCCTGTTTTCTCAAAATCTAAAGGTAATGGATAAGTTAAACGATAAACCGCATCTACATCCGGATTTTCATCGGCCAAACCTTGTTGAATAGGACAAATAATCTCTTTCATTTCAAAAGAGGAAAGAGCTGGAGTCGTTTTTTGAAGTTCTTCTAAAGGTAAACCACGAGGCCATATAAACTTGTTGCTGAAGTACTTATATACATTTATCCAACCTGTTTCTTTAACATCTACTGCATGTATGTTTCGTGAAGTAGGTTCCCAGAATTCCGCTCTTGGTAAATTATCATCATCGGTTTCTACTAATTCTGTAGTTCCATTTTGCAATGCAATGATGTAACCTATATTTTTTCTTGCATAATGTTTTGTTGGACAAAGTTTTGCAAACTTTGAGTCAACGGTTAGTTGACGATCAACTGACCAAAAATCACAGCCTTCTATATGGAATTCTGCAGGAGATTTAGTATCGCCAATCATTATAAATTTAATGTTTCTTTGAGTACATTCTTTTGCAAATGTATGTAAAACACCAAGTTTGTCATTTGCTATTGATGTGATTACTAATGTTTTAGTTGACATTGGTTCAAGATTTAATTTATGTTTATTGAAAAATTATATGGTTGGAGAATTTCCTTTAATTCGTTCCCAGAAATAGTACATTAGTGTTTCTCTGGCATTTTTAATGGCTGATGCAGAAACACGTGGAGAAGGTGCTTGGTAATGAATCGGCACTTCAGCAGTACGATGTTTACGTAATAAGTATTTTACTTCTGTTTGATAAAAATGAGCTCTAGATTTTAATGGATATTTCAATAATTTTCCGATTACATCTCGGTGAAATCCTTGAAATCCAGATGTCATGTCGTATAATTTAGTGCCTAGCAACATGTTAGCCAAAATAGTTCCAGTTTTACTTAAGAATCTTCGTCTAAATGGAGAATCGCCCATGGAACCATCTTTAATGAAACGAGAACCGAATGCAACTTCATTTCCTTCATTTAATACGCGTAAATACATTGGAATTGCTCTTGGATCATGGCTCAATCCAGCATCCATTTCTATAATAATATCATGGCCACGATCATACGCTACTTTGAATCCGGTTAAATAAGCATCCACCACATTTTTATTTTCTGGAGCCCAGATTACTTCAAATCTATCATCTTTTTTTGATAATTCTTGTGCCAATTCTAATGTTTTATCCTTGGATGCATTATCAATTACAAAATAAATTTTTCCTGTTCCAATTACGTCCATTACACGCGTTAATAAATCAACGAATGGTGCAAAATCTTGCTCTTCATTAGCCATTGGTATGGTGGCTGCCCAATTTTTATACAAATGCATGCGTATTCAATTTTTCTATTTCCTTGTTATATTTTATTGACTATAATAGTAGCGTTTGTTCCCCAAGTCCTATTTAACATAATATAAATTATAGGACAAAATGTATGGTTTTTATTACTCTAATATATAAATGCGAATCTACTATAAATTTATGATTAATTAGATACTTAGTTGCTTTTTATTAATCTCTATGAAACCGTTTATATTTATCATATGCATAAAATTTTATGTAATCACCTGATGTGATTCTTTTCTGAATATCTCGCCAAAACTTAGGTTCAAAAATCTCATGATGTTCTGCTAAGAAAATTTCTCCAATCGGTCCATCTGGTGCCATAAATGCCTTAAATTCTTCTGGAAAAATATCATTAGGTTCCACAGAAATGATTTCGTGTGCGCCACGTGTATCATCTTCTTCCGTAAATTGTGGCATTCGTCGAAACCTGCAATCTGTAACTTTGGCAATTTCATCATAATCATAAAAAATTACTCTTCCATGTCGTGTTACTCCAAAGTTTTTCAATAACAAATCACCTGGAAAAATATTGGCTGCGGCTAATTCTTTTATACAAAATCCATAATCTAAAATAACACGACCTTTGTTAATTGGATTTATATTTTCTTGTAGATAGATGTTTAATGGTGTCATTTTTCGTTCAATATACACATGTTTTATGAGTACTTTATTTCCATTAAATTCAACCGTTTCTTTACAAGAATTTTGTAATTCTTGAATGAGTTCATGAGAAAACAAATTTCTTGGAAACTCTAAATTTTCAAATAAATGTGCATACGCCATTCTTCCTACGCGGTCGTTTATTTCAACTTCTTCGTATTTTTTTATCACAAAATCACGGGTACAATTTTTAGGTGCATCAAATTTGTCACGAATAATTTTAAAAACAAAATTATAATATTTAAGTGTGAACACGGCCATTACCATTCCTTTTATTCCTGGCGCAATAATAAATTGGTCTTCATGATTATGAATATAATTCATTAAATCTCTATATAAAATTGTTTTTCCATGTCTGTAATAACCAATGGAATCGTACAACTCACCAATTGTTTTATGCGTCAACATTGCTTTTAGATAGTCAATTAATTGAGCTGGATATTTAGTATATACAAAAAATGAGGCTCTGGTGAAGCTGAAAATAATACTGATATCAGCTGGAATAAATATGACTGAATCTACTAAGATTCCATTTTCTTCATTCAATAAAGGAATAACTATTGGCATCGACCAGTTTTTATAAAATATTCTGGCAATGACAAAAGCACCTCTATTTCTGTAAAAAACAGGTTTTAATACTTCTATCCTATCTAAAAATAAATTTGATTTTTGGTGAATAATTGTTGGCGCTACTTCATCAAAAATTAATTGAGCATCACGATTTATATCTTCAAAAGATACATTGAATTTAAAATAATTTAAAATTTGTTTGATCGCCACTTTTGAAAAATGAGCACATTCAATAACATCATAAATATCTTCAGCATATTGTGGCATTGGTTTATAATCAGTATAATCAAAGTATTCAATATCTGGATTAAAACTCTTCTCCACAAATACTTTTCGAGTAATTGAGTTATAAAATGTTTCTGAATTTAATCGATGTGGTTTATGTATCACTAACGAAGTGTATTCGTTTTTTATGGCTTTCCAATGCTCAATAGAATATATATTTTCGCCTAACAGTTCTTGCGTTTTTGCGAAAACTTCTTTAACAAATTTTCCATACAATCTATATCTATCTTGTTGTCGATGAAATAGTTCTGTAAATTTTCTGTTTTCGAAATATTCTTTTGCACATAGTGTAATTTCATTGAAATTGGTGAGTAATACATCGTATTGATTTGCAATATTATACGCAACTTTTTGAACAACTTCTTGATTTATCATTTATTGTAGTATTTTTAAATCTTGTAACAAGATACAAATCTGCCTATGAATTTAGAAGAAATTAGATTTTATTGTTTGTCAAAAAATGGAGTTACAGAAGAATTTCCATTTGACGAAGAAACCTTAGTGTTTAAAGTAATGGGAAAAATATTTTTATTGACAAATATTAATGTGTTGGAATTAACAGTAAACTTGAAATGCGATCCGGAATTAGCCGTCGAATGGAGAGAAAAATATGCTTCTGTTGTTCCAGGATATCACATGAATAAAAAATTATGGAATACAGTATCATATAATGGAGAATTTTCATCGTCTGAATTTTTAAAAATGATTGATCACTCCTATTGTGAAGTAGTAAAAAAATTACCTAAAAAAATACAAACAGAATTACAAAAATAGTTGATGCATTTTTTACGATATATATTGTTCTGTATTTTCATTGGGCTGTCATTTATTGGTATTTCAAAAGAAATTATTATAGATAATTTTTTTAAAACTGAAGATGTCTATAATTCGCTCCTAACCACAGAAGATGATTTGCAATCGGATTATATAACCTATAAAGCCATCCTTTACAATACTACTTCTAATTCTAAAAAGTTAGCTATAAGTGTCATCAATCCAATTATTGATACGATTGAATTAATAGATAAAAATCAACATCTATATACAGGTGATAAATTTTCGTTTAATAAAAAAAGAAATGAACACTATAATAATGTTTATTTTTTTAACATCGCACCAAATGAGAAAAGAAACATTCAAATAAGAATAAAAAAACAATGGAAATCCGTTCATGTAAAAATAAACATTGCATCTTTCAATGAATTTATTAAAGCAACCAACCATGATAATTTTTACTTAGGAATATACTTTGGAATTGTTTTTATGTATATTTTATTATTGATCTGTTTTTATATTTTCAGCAAAAGTAATTTCTTTCTAATTTATTTATCTATTATTCTTTTTGTGTTGATTTTCATTTTTCAATTTTCTGGAATTGGATTTATTTATATTTGGCCAAACTCCATTTTTATACAAAACAATATATCCACATTTGCATTAATTGGATATTTGAGTGCTCATTATATTTTTATTCGTTCTTTTTTTTCGGTGCAATTTAAAAGTAATTATTCCGGCATTATTTTAAAAATAATGGTATATATTCTTGTTTTTTTTGCCGGTTTATTTATACTTCAATCTTTCAAAAATGATTTTACATATAAATACTCATTTGTAATATATGAATTGATAAATATTTTATTTGTAGTTTATGGAATTATCATTGTTTTACTTTGTTTTTATAGCTACAGAGCATCTAAACAACGTGAGATTATATGGGTTTTTGTAGCAGCCACCATGCATTTTACTAATTGGTTATTATTTATTAATAATATTTTTGGATCGATTCATTTCTTAAATTATTTCATTGATTTAAAGTTCTTTTCAAGCAATATATTTATTCCACAACTTACCTTTTTTATTTTAATTCTAGAGATATTTGTAACTACAATTTTCATTGGCATAAGTTATCATCAACTCATACGTCAAAATACGATATCATCCAAACGATTAGATTTTTTACAAAAACGCAACATCAATACGTTCGTTGTTGGTCAAGAAGCAGAACGAGAAAAAATTTCAACATTAATCAATCAAAGTATATCTGTAGATATTAAAAATTTTAGAACTCAAATCAATGATTTTAAGCCAATCAATGATGAAAAAAATATATTGCCATTCGTTTTGCAAGAACTCGATAAAACCTTAGAAGATATTGAACACATTACACAAAATTATGTTGCTCCTGATTTAGAAAAAATGGCTTTAATTGCAATTATAACTACTGCAACCGACAAACTATATACACATCTAGAAGTACAATATGAGTTTAAAAAAATAGCTGATTCATTCCTTTTAAACCCAATAGCAAACATAAATATTTACAGAATTTTACAAGAAATATCCAATAATATTTTAAAACATGCAAATGCTAAAACAGTAATAATTTCAGCCATGAAAGACAATAATTCTTTGCAAATTAAAATCATGGATGATGGTATTGGTTTTGGTGATTCGGTTTCCAACAGCAAAGGAATTGGAATTCTAAATATTGAATCAAGAGTGAGTAGTTTAAACGGACATTTTTATATTCTATCTAATGAAAATGACGGTGCAATGATGAACATTATATTTAACTTAAATGATATTCTTTGAATAAAAAAACAAACATAGTACTTATTATTATTTACATTTTAATAGCATATTCTTGTACTAGCAAACAGGATTCAAATGTTTTTTTGATAAATAAAGCATTGCGTTGCAAACCAGCTTCACACTATATTATTAAAGTAGAAAATGAAAATGCAGATTCATTAAGTTATTTATTACAGTTAAAAAATATCGAAAAAGATACGCAGGAAATATTAATCGAATTTCCCATTCAACAATTAGATAATGTAAATGCTATTCAATTAGAAAATAATACTGTCATAAAACAACACACATTTGTTTCTAAAAAATTAAGCCAACGAATCTACTACGATAGAAATATTGTTTTCCCATTTTCTCTGTCACCATTAAAAGAAAATACAATTTTATTTACGTTCCATAAAGATGATATTCATAACTATTTCAATCCTGAATTATTAGTATGGAAAAAAGATGCAAAATTCAACAGAACACAAGCACTAGAACTCACGCGTGGCGTATTTTATGGCATTTTAATCTTATTTGCATTTATTTGTTTTCTCATTACATTCATGCTTAAAGAACCAAATTATTACTATTACTTATTATATCTAGTTTCAGGCATATTTTACTTATTTGTAAAAAATAATTTAGGATACGAATTGTTTTGGCCGGATTCACCCAACTTAGATGTGTTCTTTAAAAAAATAATGCTTTCCGTATATTTAATTACGTCAATTCTTTTTTTACGAGGATTTATTCAGAAAAGAATCTACATGCCAAACTTACAAAAAACATTGCGTTATTTTATTTTATTTGGTTTAACCTTAATCGGAATATCATTAATGGTTGGATTACTAAGTTATCCGGCACAAAAAACATTTATCGTCATTCAAACAATTTTTTCAATTGTTTCATTTGTTACGGTAGCAATTACTTTCATTTTCGTGTATTTCAATACAAATGAGCGATCGTTGGTATTGTTTTCATTTTTGTATTTTATTTCCTTTTCTTTCTTTTTATTTTATCCGCAACCCGAATTTGGAAGTGCTATATTTGGCGTTTATGTTGGACAAATTTTCATGTATAGCAATGCATTCATCATTGCGCTCGTCATCACCATTTCTACCGTTTATAGAGTACTTCAAATAATGAATGAAAATGAAAAACTAAAAAAAGAAATGAGTAAGATTCATTCTATCAATAATTTTTCACTCATACAAGGACAACAAAACGAACGAACACGTGTTGGTCGTGAATTACATGATGGAATTGGAATAATGATGTCAACCATTAAAATGAGATTATCTGCATTGAAAGTAGATAACAAAACGGATAAAGAAAAATTGAAAAAATATAGCCAAGAAGTAGATGTTATCTGTCAAACGATTCGTCAGTTTTCGCATACACTTTTGCCACCTACTTTAAAAAAATTTGGATTACAAGTGGCGTTAAAAGATATGCTGGAACAATTTAAACATCAACATAAAATTGAACTAACCTATAATTTCACCATTCCAGATAATTTAGCACCTGTTTCTCAACAATTAATTTATGATTTTTTACAACAATTTATTCAATATTTTTCAGTGTCAAAACCTACACAAATTAATATTAGTATTTACGTAATTGCATCCATCAAAGAAGCACAAATAAGAATTCAACATACCAATTCATATACTGATTTAAACCACGCTTCTATACAATCTATTATTTCGGTGATTAACTTATTAAATGCAAAATTCCAAAATAACATATTGAATGCACGTAATTCCAGGATACATTTAGAGTTTCCAATTTTATTGGAAGAACACAAAAAAAAATAAAACTAGAATTTAATAGTAATGGTTGGATATTTGTGCTGAAATGTTTGAATGAAACTATTTTTCTGTTCCTTTAATCGTTCATTTTCTATACTATTTTCATGCTTTACGCGATGTTGAAACAACAACCTACCTTTTTCAATTTCTTTATTAATTTCATGTGTTTGATGTTCGAAAAATACGGATGAAAATTGCTTCCAAATATATTTAATAGCAACTTCGTTGGGATGCAACATATCTTCTGCATAAAATCGATAATCACGTAATTCGTCCATCATAATTTCATAAGAAGGAAAATAAAAACAATTTCTATTTTCAGATATCAATTGATGAATACATTCTATCAAAATACTTTTACTTCGTAAATTTTCAATGGCACCATCTCGCCAATGTCGAACCGGCGAAACAGTAAATACAATATTTATATCCTTAACTAAATGTTGAATGGAATTAAAAGCAGACTTTATCGCATCTATTGTCAATACATTTTTTTCAAATTCGATATTAGGAATTTTATGACAATTAGCGACTATTTTATCTTGTTTTATATGTCGATAAACAGATGAAGAACCCAAGGTAAGAATTAGCCACTTCGCTCCTTTTAATTGTTGTCTTGCTAATTTTATCTCATTATTTATGGCATCTAATACTACATTGACTTGCGTGTTAGAGAATTTTCCATGATGTTCGAATGAAACAAATAAATCTTGATGTCGATATAAATCATTTTCAGTAAAATATTCTTCATGGGCAATTCGTTTAATAACATTAAAAATAGAAATTGGATTATACAGAATTCCAAAAGGATTACAATGCACATTAAATCCAAAGTAGGACAAACGATGTCCAATGTTTTCTGTAAAACAAGAACCCAACATTAATATTCTATCCGAATGATTTATGAAAAAAGGTGAAATTGGTATTTGTATTTTAGTTCTAAATTCCATTCGTGTACAACTTATTTTTGTCAAAATTAGCAAATTTCATTTTTTGGAAAGATATTTGCTCTTAATAGTTATGCAAAATATAAAAACATTATTTTTATTTATTACTATTAGTTGGATTTCGTCCAGTTATGCTGCAATCTATATGGATGCTGTTTACAATGAAAAAATAAAAACGGTTCAGTTGTTTCCACAAGGTGCTGATATGGCAATGCCCATTTTAAATATTAATAACAACGAAATATTGGAACTGCATTTCGATGATTTATCCAATTCACCTAAATCGTATTATTATACCATTCTTCAATGTCAGAGCAATTGGACACCAACCATGATGAATCAAATGGAATATATAGATGGATTTATGGAAGCAAACATTTCAGATTATGATTATTCAAATGGCACTAAAATTCCGTACGTGCATTACAAATTAGAGTTTCCAAATCAAGATATGAGCGTCAATCGTTCAGGAAATTACGCATTAATTGTGTATGAAAACAATAAAGAAAATCCAATTTTTATTAAACGATTTATGGTTGCAGAAGCAAAAGTAGTAATAGATGCCAATGTTGCTTATACCAGAAATTTATCTCAAAGAGATAAACTACAAGAAGTAGTTTTTCGTGTCAATTATAAAGGATTTAAAATAGATAATCCACAAATGGAAATAAAAGCAACAGTGCTTCAAAATTACCGTTGGGATAATGCTAAAACCGAAATCAAACCACAGTTTGTAGGCATGAATGAACTTAACTTCGATTTTAATGGTGTACTCACCTATCCTTCCGTGGGTCGTGAATTTCGATTTTTTGACATGCGTTCATTGCGTTTTAGAGGACAAAATATAAGAGCTTTCGATATTCAAGAAAATGAAAATGAAGTATATCTATTATATGACAAACCAACTCAGCCAAATAAATATCAAATGGTTAAAGATTTGAATGGGCAATATTATATTGAAAATTTAGACAATCCTTACTATAATACAGGAGCAGACTACGCCAACGTACATTTTAATTTTGATTTTAATGGTAAAATTGAAGACGGAAACTTTTATGTCATTGGTGCGTTTAATAACTGGACATGCAACGAAAATTCAAAACTCTATTATAATACATTAGACAAAAGCTATGCTACTAACATTCAATTAAAGCAAGGATTATATAACTATACCTATGTTTATAAAAATGAAATAACAAATACTACCGATTCATACAGCACCGAAGGATATTATTATGATACTGAAAATGATTACACGATACTATTATATTTTACTCCATTTGGTGAACGTTATGACAGACTAATTGCAGTTAAACACATCAACTCAATCATAAATAGAATGTAATGGCTACAAAATTTAACATACAAAAAGGAGATTTACTAATTGCGGAACCATTCATGAAAGATTCCAATTTTAAACGCACCGTAACGCTGATTTGTGAACACAATGCAGAAGGAACATTAGGATTGATTTTAAACAGACCTTCCATTTTTAAAGTAACAGAAATGATTCCCAACTTTCCTGCTTTTTCATCCCATGTAAATTACGGTGGACCAGTAGGAATGGATCGGTTAAATTTTATACATAGTTATGGCGATAAAATTGAAGGTGCCTTTCCTATTGTTGATAATTTATATTGGAATGGAAATTTTGAACAATTGAAAGAGTTGATTCGCAAAAAAATGATAATGCCACAAAACATTCGATTCTTTAGTGGTTATGCAGGCTGGGAAGCCGGACAATTGGAAGAAGAAATGCAAGATAACAGTTGGATTGTTTCAAAAAATAATCCAGAAATATTTAAAATGAGTGCCTATATGTGGAAAGAAATTTTAGAAAAAATGGGCGGTAAAAACAAGCTTATTTCCACTTTTCCTGAAGATCCCATTTTGAATTAATGCGTATAAAATTGCAATAAAAAGTCAAAATTACTATAGCTCAATTTTTGTTTCTTTCAGCATTAACATATTCATGGCATTGGGTTTAAATCCAGAAATATATTTATGCACGAATCTCGTCACTTCATCATAAAACAAAGGAACCACAGGTGCTTCATCTAAAATAATTTTTTCCATCTCATGATACAAAGTATATGATTTTTGTACCGATGTTTCTTTTAAAGAGGCTTCATAAAGGGCATCAAATTTTTCATTTTTAAAATAAGTATAATTAGGCGGTGCTCCATTTTTACTATAAAAAAGTGTCAAATAATTTTCACCATCCGGATAATCACCAATCCATGACGCTCGAAAAAATGGTGCTTCGTTTTTTCGCATTGCTTCTCGTAAAAATGAAGCCGGCACATTTTCAATCACACATTTAATTCCAATACTCGATAATTCATTGGCAATATTTGTTATTAAGTCACTATACGTTGGATTGGAATAAATTTTTATTTCACTGAGTCCTTTTCCATTTGGAAAACCTGCTTCAATTAATAATTGTTTTGCTTTTTTTAGATTATAAGAATAACCAACTACAGCCTTTTCATCAAAACAAGGAATGCCTTTCGGAATCATGCCACTTTCAGCTGGAACACCAATACCATTTCTCAAATACTGTATCATCTTTTTTCTATCAATTGCATAATTTATCGCTTGTCTAACTTTTTTATTTTTTAATGAATGATATGGTTGTTTTCCCATGGAAATACCTAAATATTCTGTATTTAAATAAGGTAACTTTTCAAAAATAATCTCCTTTTTCCATTCAGGTTGCAACTCACCAGTTCGAGTCAATAATTTATCCTTATAAGAAATATCTAGTCCAGTAATAAAATCAATTTTTCTTTGAGAAAATTGTAAAAACTCAGCACCTTTATCTGCAATAAAACTAATGCGAATGCCTTGTAAATAAGGCAATTTGCCACCATTGCTGTCTGTTTCAAAATAGTTACTATTTTTTGTCAAAACCAACACATTTCCTTCCACCCAACGTACCAACTTAAATGGACCTGTTCCAATTGGATGTGAACGAAAATCTTTCCCATAAAACGCCACCACTTCTTTAGGAACTACAGAACAATATTGCAAGGTCAACATACCTAACATTGGATAAAATGGAGTTTTTAAATGAATCACAAATGTGGTATCATTTAACGCTTCAAACGGATTTGATTTATCTACTTTATCATTAAACAACCAAGCTCCAGTGGATGCAACACTTGTATCAATTAATCGATTAAAAGAATACACAAAATCTTGTGCCACTACTCTTCTACCTTTTTTATTTTTAAATTGAGCATCATCATGAAAATAAACATCACTTCGTAAATTAAAAGTATATGTTAAACCATCTTCACTTATTGTCCATTTTTTGGCTATGCAAGGTTGAACATTGAGTTCCTCATCTATTTGTACCAATCCATTAAAAAGTTGATTATCGCACCACATAGTGGCTTGATCTTTAGAAAATGCCGGATCTAAAGAGGCTAATCCGGCTGAAATATTTAAACGAAACACATCTCGCTTTACATTTTTATTTTCATGACAAGCAGTCAATAAAATGGATACTAAAACAGTATTAAAAATAATTTTAATAATTGACATATATATTAAAACTCCAAGAATGAATTAATTTGAGCATCACAAAGTTTAAGTATCTCCGTATTCGTAAAATTTCCATTTTCATCAAAATGGTGACTTACTTGCGAAATAGGAATTTTAAGATGTAATACGTTCATTTTTATATGGTTAAAAATATTGGTTAAATGCTCCATACCTCTTAAGTTTCCGGCTCTTCCTTCTGCAACGCCTACTAAACACGCTTTTTTATTAAAAAAACATTTCTTCAAATCAGTGGCATCAATAAATGCTTTAAACATGCCAGGAAAACTTCCATTATATTCAGATACTACAAATATAAATTTTGTTGTTGGAGCTAAAATAGTATCTTCTATTTCAACTTGTTGTATGGTTTTTTCATCTTGATAGGTGTGATTAAAGATTGAATCTTTCACAGATTCTAGTGTGAACAAACGATGTTCAATTTCTTTTTGAGTCAATAAGTTGCTGTATAAATCAGCAATTTTTCGAGAATAACTGTTTGGGCGTGCAGTAGCGTGAAATATGGTTAACATTTTGCTTTTTTTTATGTGGATAAAAGTAAAACTACTTCATACACAATTAATTAAAAATTATCCACAAAATATGTGTGTAAAATCTTTATACACTTCACTCAAATTGCTGGTATTAATAGGTTATTTTTGAAGCGTGGAACATTTTGTTAAAATGAACATACTTCATTTTATTAGGATTGCTCCTGAAGGTATAAAAATTAATCAGTAAAAACAGAAAAATGCACTTCACCTATTATGGTCATTCATGTTTTTTAATAGAAACAAATGGGATTAAAATTTTATTTGATCCATTTATTTCACCTAATGAATTAGCAAAAGGTAAAGTGGATATCAATACCATTGAATGTAATTACATTGCTATTTCACATGGCCATTTTGACCATGTAGCAGATGTTGAAAATATTGCCCAACGCACGAACGCTACTATCATTTGTGCGTATGAATTGTATGAATATTTTTCTAAAAAAGGATTGAAAAATTTTAGACCTATGAATGTAGGTGGAAAATGGACGACAGATTTTGGAAGTGTAAAATGTGTAAATGCTGTTCATTCATCTAATTTACCGGATGGAAGTTATGGTGCCAATGCCATGGGATTCGTATTTAATACAAAAGAAGGTGATTTTTATTACAGTGGCGATACGGCATTAACCATGGATATGCAATTAATTCCAAGATGGGCAAACTTAAAATTTGCCGTTTTGCCCATTGGCGATAATTTCACTATGGATGTAGAAGATGCCATTACCGCTGCAGATTTTGTTCAATGCAACAAAGTAATTGGTGTTCATTACGATACTTTTGGGTTTATTGTAATCAACCATGATGAAGCCAAAGAAAAATTTACTAAAAAAGAAAAGGAACTTCTTTTGTTAAACATAGGAGAAACCATTAATTTATAAATAGAAACAAGCAACATGTCCAAAATAATTAGTATAGCAAATCAAAAAGGTGGTGTGGGAAAAACAACTACAGCCATCAACTTGGCGGCAAGTTTAGCCATCTTAGAACAAAAAACATTATTAATAGATGCAGATCCACAGGCAAACAGTACAAGTGGCTGCGGTTTTGACCCAAAAAATGTAAAAGTAAGTTTGTATGAATGCTTAATAGATAGCGTAAAAGCAAAAGATATTATTTTAGAAACAGATACTCCTAATTTACATGTGCTTCCAGCGCATTTAGATTTAGTAGGTGCTGAAATCGAATTAATCAATCATCCCAATAGAGAAAAAATTTTAAAAGGAATTATACAAGAATTTAAAAGTACGTATGATTTTATCATTATTGATTGTTCACCGTCGTTAGGCTTAATCACAGTGAATGCTTTAACGGCTTCGGATTCCGTATTAGTGCCGGTACAATGTGAATATTTTGCGTTAGAAGGCTTAGGGAAATTATTAAATACCATTAAAATTGTGCAATCAAGATTAAACAAAGATTTAGAAATTGAAGGTATTTTATTGACGATGTACGATCAACGTTTAAACCTATCCAACCAAGTAGTGGCAGAAGTAAAACGTAGATTTGAAAACAGTGTATTTAGCACCATAATTCATAGAAATACAAGATTAGGCGAAGCTCAAAGTTTAAGACAACCTATTATAATGTATGATGCAGAAAGTAAAGGTGCCATCAATTATTTAAATTTAGCTAGAGAAATTTTACAAAACAATGGATTGACCAATATTCCAATGGAAGATAAATTTATTGAAGTAGATGAAAACTTAAATTAATTAACAAAAAATATCTATTATACACAATGGCATTAGTAAGCAAGAAAAAAGACGCGTTAGGAAAAGGAATACGTGCTTTATTATCAGATATTGATGATGACAATGAAATTTTAAAAATTAGTGCAACCGATGATGATTCGATTGTCAATACCGTTCCAAAAATTAAATTAGATTTAATAGAGGTGAATCCGTTTCAACCTAGAGCAGATTTTAATCAACAAGCTTTAGAGGAATTATCTTCATCCATAAAAGTACATGGTGTTATCCAACCTATTACTGTTCGAAAAATTGGCGATAAAAAATATCAATTAATTTCTGGTGAACGTCGATTGCGTGCCTCACAAATGGCTGGTTTAGAAGAAATTCCGGCTTATGTGCGAACCGCCAACGATCAAGAAGTGGTGGAAATGGCTTTAATTGAAAATATTCAACGTGAAGACTTAAATGCAATTGAAGTAGCACTCACCTATCAACGTTTAATAGATGAATGTGAATTGACGCATGAAAATTTAGGTGACAGATTAGGTAAAGACAGATCTACCGTAACCAACTACTTACGTTTATTAAAATTACCACCGGAAATTCAAAAAGCATTGCGTGACAAAGTTTTATCTATGGGACATGCTCGTGCTATAATTTCTGTGCCTGAAGTAGATAAACAATTATATGTTTTAAAAGAAGTAAATTCCAAAGGTTTATCTGTACGAAAAACGGAAGAATTAGTACGCTTGTTATCTTCCTCTAATGTTAAAAAAGCAGAGAAAAAAGAACCATCTTTGCCTGTTGCATACAAAAGTGTGCAGTCAAAATTAATGGATATTTTTGAGACGAAAGTGAAAATTAAAAAATCTGCAACAGATAAAGGTGAAATCGTCATCCCTTTTTATTCTGTATCAGACTTAAATCGTTTGTTGGATATAATTGAGAAAGAGTAAATACTCAATGTTCTATAAATATTGGTCGAATAAAGGAATATTGCCTATCATAAAACCCGAACTTGGTTTAAGTTTAGTGGCATTTATACTCATTTTTTCAATCGAAATATCCTTTGCCCAATCTTCAGTTTTTGATTCTATTCAACTTCAACGCAGAATTGCATTTCAAGATTCAACATTAGCCCATTTAAATACATCCAATACTTCGCAAAGTATTGATACGAATGCCGTTACGAGCGTGGATAGTTTAGAATTAAAAAATTCAATATCAAAAAAAGAAAAAAAGAAAAAAGAAAAAAAAATAGATACCACTCATTATTCACCGAAAAAAGCAGCCATTTGGGGTGCTTCCTTTCCTGGATTGGGTCAAATCTACATGAAAAAATACTGGAAACTACCGATTGTTTATGGTGCTTTAAGTGCTACGCTCTATTTTGTAGTTTCTAATGGAAAAAAATTGAGAACATACAATGGCTATTTGAGAAACTTATACAATAATATCCCAAATCCAGCACCAATTGATCAATTAAATTTAAGTCAAGTAGAAACATACCGAAATAATTATAGGCGAAATGTACAGTTGACAAGCTTTGCTACAGTTTTTGCTTGGGGATTATCAATTGTGGATGCAGTGGTTGACGCACATTTACACTCATTCGATATTTCCGATAATTTAAGTTTTAAAGTTAAACCCAATATAAACTATTCCAATTTTACGTATTATGCAGGAATTGGAGTACATTTGAATTTCAAATAATTTCTTTTAAATACACAATGAAAATAGCATTAATCGGTTACGGAAAAATGGGAAAAGCGATCCATGAAATCGCAAAAGAAAAAAATGAGCGTTTAGGTAAAAAATTGTATGACATTTCATTAATCATTGACATCGACAATAGAAAATCTATCACCAAAGAAGATTTGAAAAAAGTGGATGTAGCCATCGAATTTACGTCACCTCACACTGCCGTAGATAATATTAAATGGTGTTTTGATGCGGATGTTCCTGTAGTGGTAGGAAGTACTGGTTGGACTGAAAAATTAGACAATATAAAACAAATAGCATTAGACAATAATAAATCATTTTTATTCGCACCAAATTTCAGTATTGGTGTAAATGTATTTTTTGAAATCAACCGCATATTAGCAAAAATCATGAATGATCATGAAGAATATGATGTGACCATGGAAGAAATCCATCATACTGAAAAAAAAGATTCACCAAGTGGAACAGCCTTGTATGCCGCTTTAGATGTCATTCAAAGGATGAAACGTAAATCAAATTGGGAAAACATGGAAACACGAGATGCATCAACTTTATCCATTATATCAAAACGTATAGACAATGTTCCTGGAACACATACTGTTACGTATGAATCTTCTATTGATAGAATAGATTTAACGCATACTGCCCATAATCGCAAAGGTTTTGCAAGTGGTGCATTGTTAGCGGCAGAATGGCTGCAAAATAAAAAAGGAGTATTTACCATGGAAGATGTCTTAGGTTTTAACAAACATTAAGATACGATTTGTAATACTATTCATTTAAATTCAACTTATCCCATTTATCCAAAAAAAAATAAAAAATGCTTAGTTTAATTTTTGCGTACCTACTTCATTATTTACTACATATTCCTTGTTATGGATTGTATAAAAAAGCAGGGAAAGAACCTACAAATGTTTTTATTCCTTTAGTGCAAGATTTTACTTTGTTAGAAATTATTGGTAGAAAAAAAAGCCATGCCTATTGGGGTTTAGTACCTTATGTAAATTTTTTATTTGGTTTAACTTGGACTACAGATATTTGTAATTCGTTTGGGAAAAGAGCATTTTGGCAACATTTTATTGCCATTTTCGCAGGATATTTTTATTTTCCGATAATTGGCTTTGATAAAACTACAAAATACCAAGGCGCAAGTCATATCAATGATAAATTAGCACAAGAAACAAGCATTTCAAAAACTAAAAAAATAACAAAACCCATTTTACCCAAACGTTCATTTGCACGTGAATGGGCAGATGCCATTTTATTTGCAGTAGTAGCCGCAACCATTATTCGAACATTTGTCATTGAAGCATATAAAATTCCAACCACTTCCATGGAAGGTTCATTGCTTGCCGGTGATTATTTATTTGTAAGTAAATTAAACTATGGTGCACGTGCGCCAATTACACCTATCGCTTTTCCATTTGCTCATCATACGATGCCATTTGGATTGGGAAAAGCGTATTCTACTATTGTTCAAATTCCATATTTCAGATTGCCCTGTTTTGAACAGGTAAAACGTGGCGATGTAGTAGTATTTAATTATCCTGGCGATGCACTGGCATCACCCGAACGTCAAATTGATTACACGGATAGACCTTTAGATAAAAGGGAAAATTATGTAAAACGATGTGTGGCAATTGGTGGCGATACCATGCTTATTAAAAACAAACGATTGTATATAAACAATATTGCACAAACACAATACAAGAATATGCAATTTTCATATATTGTATATACAAAACCTAATGAGCCATTATCCGCAGATGTTTTAGAAAATATAGGATTGAATTGGTATAATGATTTAGCCGATCGCTCGTATTCAAACAATATTGGCGAACCGATTGCACCAATTGATGCGTTAAAAGCAGATTATAATTCAGCAATTTCACAAAATATGGTTCAATTGTTTCTTACAAACAGTCAAGTAGAAGCATTAAGTAAACAACCAAATGTGTTAAAAGTAGCACCTCGTGATTTACCTGCTATCGGTGGTGATTTATTGTTCGATGTAGTAGCTCAAAAATATAATTGGTCGGTGGATAATTATGGAAGTTTAATTGTTCCCAAAAAAGGTTGGAACGTGGATTTAAGCAATCAAGAAAATTTTGATAAATATGCAAAAACCATTGAATTATTTGAGCATGCCAATGCTGTGGTAAATGGAAATCAACTTTTTGTAAATGGACAAGTAGTGACTTCATATACTTTTAAACAAGATTATTTTTGGATGATGGGTGACAATAGACACAACTCTGAAGATTCACGTTTTTGGGGATTTGTTCCAGAGGATCATGTTGTGGGAAAACCATTATTTGTGTGGTTATCCATGGATAGTTTTAATGCATTTTTTGAATCTATTCATTGGAATAGAATGTTTAGAAGTGTTACTTCATTATGTAAGTAAATTTATTCGTTTTTATTTTTCATAAATAGATAGTAACAATTATGGAAATAAATCCACCTAAAATTAAACTTGAAGATGGAATTAAATTCATCTTTTGTGCTGTACGAAAGAAGTGGCTACAACTTACACCCGAAGAAAAAGTTCGACAATTTATTATTTTTCAATTAGTCAACAGCTTTCATTTTCCATTGAAATATATTTCTGTTGAAAAAATGATTCTTGTAAATGGTTTAAAAAAAAGATATGATATTGTGGTGTATAATCAAGCATTGCAAGCATCCATTTTAATTGAGTGCAAAGCAGAAAATATTGAAATATCAGAAGCCACCTGCCAACAAATTGCTACTTATAATTTAAACATGCAAGTTCCATATTTGATGATTAGTAATGGAAAAATGAGTTATTATTTTGAAATAAAAAATGATACCATTGTAAACATAAACCAATTGCCTCCTTTTTCTGAATTGTAAAGAAAAACGGAAGCCTTATTGCTTCCGTTCTTTGATGATATTTTTTTTATTTTATAAAAACCAACCGATTAATTTTTTTATCAGTTTAGTTCCACTTTCTGTATAAGGCGGAAAACGTTGCTTGATATCACTAAATGTTGATTTTTTCAAAATTCCTTTTAAATGGCTGAATGTGTCAAAGCTTACTTTTCCATGATACGCACCAATGCCACTCTCACCTACTCCACCAAATGGCAATTCAAATTGTCCAACATGCATTAAACATTCATTGATGGATGCATTTCCTGATGAGGTTTCATTCAATATTCTATCTTGGTACATTTTATCATTTGAAAAAATATACAATGCCAATGGTTTATTTCTTGAGTTTACAAATTTAATCGCGTCATCTAATTTATCATATTCAATTATTGGCAAAACTGGACCAAAAATTTCTTCGTTCATTACATCATCTTCAATAGAAACACTATCTAATAAAGTTGGTGCAATGTATTTCTCTTTAATATCGGTTTGTCCGCCCATAATTACATTGCCTTTCTCAATAAAACGGCTAACGCGTAAGAAATGTTTTTCGTTTATAATTCTTCCAAAATCAGGACTTTGTTGCGGATTTTCACCAAAAAATTCTTTGGTAGTTTGCTTAAATAATTCAATAAATCTTTGCTTTACTTTTTTATCTACTAAAACATAATCAGGAGCCACACATGTTTGACCTGCATTGGTAAATTTGCCCCAAACTAAACGTTTGATAGCCCATTTTTCATCAAAATTTTCATCCACAAAAGCCGGCGACTTTCCACCTAGTTCTAATGTAACAGGTGTTAAATGTTTAGCAGCAGCACTATAAATCTGACGACCAACATCTGGACTTCCGGTAAAGAAAATATAATCAAATTTTTGTTCCAATAATGCATTGCTTTGTTGAGTATCACAACGAACTACTTTTAAAAATCCAGCATCAAAATTTTCATTGATTAATTTTTCTAATAAAATGGCGGTATTTTCAGACATTCTGGAAGGACGAATTAAACAAGTATTCCCAGCAGCTACTGCACCAACAACCGGCGATAATGCCAATTGAAATGGATAATTCCAAGGAGCAATAATAAATGTGCAACCAAATGGCTCGGCTTGAATCCATGAACTTCCTAATTGATGAAATAATGGTGTTTTTACTTTTCGTGGCTTAGACAAGGAACGAATATCTTTTAAAGTATGATCGATATCGGCAATCATAAACCCAATTTCTGTGCTGTAAGCTTCCATGGGTGATTTATTCAAATCTGCCTTTAACGCATTCATAATTGCTTGTTCATTATCAACAATTAACTGACGTAATTTTTTTAATTGTTGTATTCTATAATCAACATCTTTTGTTTTTCCGGAATTGAAAAATGTGCGTTGTGCACTTATTAAGGATGTCGCATCAAATGTTGAATAAACTGAACTTTCAAGTGTAGTTGACATATTAAACTAATTTATGCTCTAATTTAGTAATGATTATTGACATTTTATATTAATTTGATGAAATATCACACCAATCTAAATTTGGTTTTAGATAATAACTGTTTATAATTTATCTCTTTTTTTTTTGATGGATTAGTATTTTTTTGTAGTTTAGTTTAAATAAAAAAACTATGAAATTTAATTATAATATCATCCTGACTTTATTATGTATTTTTACAACTGTAAATTCCATTGCGCAGACGTATAATCCAAATCCTGAAACATGGATTATAAGTTCAGAAACTACACAATGTGAAACTTCGACGGATGAATGTTTATTGGTAAAACAAGCTGGAAAAAAAGAATTTGAAATTTTCAATGAAAAAATTGAAGGTTTTAATTTTGAAAAAGGCTATCAATATACCATATCTGTAAAACAAGAAATTAAACAACCTCCAATTGCTGCCGGTGAATCAGTTTTTAAATATGTTCTATTAAAAGTGATTGCTCAAAAATCAACTTATACACCTGCTGAAACCATTAATAATAGCAATACTAGCAACAATAAATCAAAATTTTTTGATATTAATTATGAGACTGTTCCTTGTGGAAGCAATTACACACAAGCTTGTTTGTTGTTAAAAGAAAAAGGAAAAAGTGAATTTGAAATTTTTGAAGGTTCTATCTATGGTTTTAATTATCAAGCTGGATATAATTATACAATAGAAGTAAAAGAAACTGGAAATAGTAATTATTATTTGGTCAAAGAAATTAAAAAAACAAGCATTAATACTCCAGCAAACACGCAAGAAATTAATGCAACAAATAATAACTCAATTTCAACAAATACTATAAACAATAAAATCATTCAACCAACATCAATACCAACAACGTCCAATTTAGATGGAAGATGGTATGTTAGAAAAATTAAAGATTCAGATGGTTCGAGCTTTGTTACTGATGACAATGTATTGTGGATTGAAATCAACACGTTTAGAGATAAGTTGGATGGATTTGGTGCATGTAATAAATTTGAAGCAGTTGTAAAATCCGACTTAAAAACAACTTGTCAAATAAGCAAAATTACTTCTACCTTTTCTAACTGTGGAAATAAGAAATTAGAAAATTTATTTTTTCAATTATTGCAAGAAGTAAATCGATTCGAAATTAAAAATGGCAATTTAATTCTATCCAATCAATGGAACTTTTTACTAGGATTTACATCTAATCCAAATAATAAACAAGATATTCCAACCACATTCACACCTCCAACAATCGTTAGTAACAGCAATCTTGTGTATGCAACCAATAAAAATGAAGAAAATAAACCAAATACTACTTCAATTTCTAATTCATCTACAACAATTACAGAAACCAAAGTAAATCCTTCATCAAATGCGAATTTGGATGAATTAAAGCAAAAAGAAAATGAGATTGAAATCTTGAAAAAACAATTAGCAGAACAAGAAAAAGTAAAACAACAAAAAGAATTAGAAAAGAAAAATACGGAAGCATTAGCTCTTAAACAACAACAAGAAGCACAAGAGAAAGCAACAATTGAAAAACAAAAATTAGCTAAACAAAAAGAAATTGATGATTTAAAGAAATTGATTGCAGAGAAAGAGAACGACAATAATTTGAAAGAGACAGCATCGAATAAACCTAATTTAGCGGTTACTAAAAACGAAGAGAAAGTAAATGTTGATTTGAGTGATAATTCGAATGGAAATGATGAAAATTATGTAGAGAAAGTAAAAGTAGTCAACGATTATCAGATTACTAAATTTGTGAAAAATACTTCAAACACAAATATCCAAGATCCAGACTTTCCATTACGACCATATTACTTAGATGGGAATGAATTGGTTAAATTAGAAAGGTCGGAAGCTAATTTTGCGGCAAAGGCAAAAGGCTTATATCGTGGTGTTGATAAACAAGTTCAAATTATGAAAGAAGAATCACCAATACAATTTGCTAAGAATAATATACCTAGATTTTTTATTTTGATTGAAGATGGTGATATCGATCCTTATGATGTTGTAGATTTATGCAAAGCAGATAAAATAGGCAAAGGCAGACGAAATTTTACGTATGCTGGCGTAAAATACGGTGGACGAGTAAAAGATGTTACCGGAAAACTAATACAATTGGATTTCAAAAAAATTAGAAAAGGTTTATATGAAATAATAATTGAACAAGAATTGCCTCAAGGTGAATATGCATTTTTACCATTATTTAGTGCCAATAGCATCTCATCTACTAATAGTGTAAAAGCAAATTGTTTTGGTGTGGTAGATACTGAAAACTGATAAATGAGGATTATTTCCTTTTAATAGAATTTGTATCTATTTTAAGTTTTGTACTTTTCAACACTTGTAAACATTATATAAACAGAACTACCACTGTTTAGTATTATATTTATTCAAGAAAATAAATGAATGGTTTGTCCCAACTGCCATACTTCTTATCTAATTATTCCATTAAAAAATGGTGAAAAAAAATGGTGTGATTCCTGTGGAATGATACTTTATACATTTGAAAACGATTCCATCCAATTATCAAACACATCTACGAATTCATTTAACAATGAAGCTGAATTAAGAGAACGAATAGCTAAAGAAAAAGAAGCACGTTTTAAAGAACAATTAGAACGAAAAGAAAAAGAAAATGAATTTAGAATTAAGTTGGAAAATGAACGTATCCTACAAGAACAGCAAGAACATAAAAGGAAACAACAGCAACGTGAAGAACAAGATAAATTATTTCAACTTCAAATAGATGAAGAAATAAGATTAAAAGAACGGCTACATCAAGTGCAATTAGAAAAAGAAATTTTAGAATTTAAACGTCTTCAACAAAATAAAACCGAACAAGATACACAACGTTTAGAAAATGAAATAAAACAATTTCAACAACAATTATTACAACTAGAATTAGAAAAAAATAAAAGAGAAGTAGATCTATTAGAAAAAATAAACAAAGAACGAGCAGAAAAAGAAAAATTAATTTTAGCTGAACAAGAACGAATTGCTAAGCAAACCATTCAAATACAACTGCAAGAGCATGAACGACAACAGCATGATAAATTATTGTATGCACAATTGGAACAAGAACGACGCGATAAAGAACGATTAGAAAATGAATTACAACTAACTCAACAATCTTTACTACAACATGAACACCAAGAACATGCTCGTTTGCAAAAAGAATTATTAGCCAAGCAAGAACAAGTAGCTCAACAAATTCATTATTCTTCTTCCAATAATACGATTCATCCCAAAAAAAAATACCTAAAATTAGTACTTCCTATTCTATGTGTATTGTTGGTATTAGGAGCAATTTTTAAGTATAAAAATAACGTTTCGTTTTTTCAAAATTCTACTACTAAAAATAGAGTATTAGCAAATCCTTCTAATCAGTTAAATGCAGTTAATTTGACAAAATTAAATGCTGATTCAACACTAATTTTGGCATTCAAAAATAACATTCAAAAAGTTGGTATTTTATCTTGGAATGAGATTTATGAAAATGAAATTAAAAACGTGGTTATTACTAATGTCAAACAAGATAGTAATGCGCTTTATTATGACGTGCATCTTCTTTTAGAGGATCAAGTGGGCACCAAAGCTAATGCGATACTTTCCATAAATTGTAAAAATTTATCATCCATTCGCACACAAAAAATTACGTATTCCAACATTGCACCGGCAAATGCTTGGTTTAGTTTTTCTACTATTCCAAATTGTTCCATAACAATGAATACCAACAACAATCCTATTCAACTTAAAACATGTTTGGACTGTGAAATACAAAAAATAGTTTCAGATGTGAATACTGAAATTTCACTTCAAAATACATCCTCAATTTCAATAAAATCAGATAATAAATTTGATGCCATTGTAGATTTTACGTACACACCAATTTTATCGCTTTAAAAAAATGAAAAACTATATTTGCATCCTTTTCCTATTTTTACCATTTACTATTTTGGCACAAAAAGGTATTCGTATTCCTGAAGTAAAATCAACTTCCAAATCAATCAATACAAACGAAAATTATATAAAAACATGGACAATCAAATCAAGTATTTTGAAATGTATGGATAGTTTAAGTTGTTATTCCATTCTTGAAAATGGCATTCAAAAAACAATTCCAATTCAAGATGTTTCCAATTTTATTTTTGAAGATGGATATGAATATATAGTACAAGTAAAACAAAAATTAAAAGAAGCACCGATTCAAGTATTTGAAGACATTTATTTGTATTCTGTAATTAAACTTGTCCAAAAAAAAATAATTACTTCAGATGCGTCTTCTATTCCTGTTGTTACTAAAGATGAATTGCAAACAAATAAACAGGAACCCATTACTCCACCTGTAAATAGTACAAACGCAACAAATACAATTTATTACACCAATCCAGAATCACCTATCACTGTTTCATCTTTGCAAAATGAAGTGAACGATTTAAAAATGCAATTAAAAGATTTTAAGAAAAGATTAGAAACCATGCAACTGCAATTAGAATTACAATATAAATTGCTTGAAAATAAAGGAAAATGATTTAAATAGTTGCCGACAAATCTGTCTGTTTAAAATTTCTTTTATTAAATTGTTCCGCCACATTATTGGCTGTTTCTCTTCCCGAACGCAAAGCCGTTTCCATACTTCCTACGGATAAGCTATCGCCACACAAGAAAATAGTATCACTCACTTTTTTAGAGAACTCAACTTCATCTAAAATAGGCTTAAATGGCATGGCATATTTTATATGATAAGTTTTTAAATGTTCCCAATCCATCACTTTCAATCCAAACCAACCCGACAATTCTGTCATGCATCTGCCAATAAGTTCTTCGTCGTCCAAATCGTGCTCTTTCACCACGTTTACGGCTACTAAATGTTTGCCATTTGGAGCATAATTTGGATGCAATAAAGTAGGCACAAACAAATGATTAACTAATGTTGTGCCATTATCGCCATTCAACATAACAACTGGCTTACTTAATGGTGCTTTATCCGTTGAAAAATATAAAGTGGATGCGTGTGAACATTCTGCTGCAATAAATTTCTGTTGTAATATAATATTAGCATGTATCGCATTGGTTGCTACTATTACAAATTTAGATTCTATAAAATCTCCATTTAATAATTCCACGCCATTTTCTAACACTCGTTTTACTTTCGTCTTAAATTGAATAGTGTTTTTTTCTAATTTATGAGATATTTCTTCTGCTATTTTTCCAATGCCATACTTAGGCAACGCTACGTGATCCTGAAACAACGATTTAAGATACACTTTTGAAAAACGAGAGGATGATTGTAAATTATAATCAAAGATGCTTGCTGCTAACATCGGTCTGAAAAATGAATCGATAAAATTCTTACTAAACCCATTTTTTGATAAATATTCAAAAGTTGATGATTCATCTTCTTTTACCAATTTATTATAAGATGTTGTTTTTAATTTAGCATACAAACCAAACAATCTTATTTTATCTTTAAAAGTGGCATTTTTTGCCAATGCGGTTGAAATAGTATCCACTGTTTGATACAAAGGATTGGTAAATAAATTAAACGTATCCTTGTATTTTAATAAATATCCAGGATATGTATTTTTTAATTCTAATGTATTTAAGTTGATGATTTTAGATAATTCAGTGGTAGAATGATGATAGAAATGCACTCCACGATCTAAAATGAAACCATTCATTTTATCTGATCGAGCTCTGCCACCTACTTCTGAGGCTGCTTCCAATACCTTTACAGACAATCCTTTTTGCTGCAAATAATATGCTGCCGACAATCCAGAAAATCCTGCACCTACTACGATTACATCCATGGGTTTCATTCAGAACAAAATTAGGTCAAATAGCATGCTAGATGCATTTAAATGAGATTAAGTATGTTTTAAGCGAAGTTTATGATTGTTGTTGTTTTATTGATAATGAAGACATTATAAATATTCAAAAAACAACTATTTTGATTAATGAAGCTTTTTATAACTTCACCACAATTGGCGGCGTTGTGATTACATTGCTTTTATGATTGGCTCTATCTGTTAAATAAAGTTCGTAAGTAAACGTATCAATTGAAATTCCTTTAGCCAAAAAATAGGTTTCATAACTATTAAACAATCCATCGTTTAATTTTATTTCTATTGTGCCACTAATGGCATTAGTGGTGCCTTTTTTGGGTATGATAGGAATCACATAATTCCTATTCCCAAAAGCAGCAGTATCTCTCAAATTTCTATACACTACAAAAGAGGTAGAATCTGCATTATTCAATTTTCCTAAATCACCATCACCATCCGTAAAGCTCAAAACTAAATTGCCACCTTCACCGATATTTAGCGTATATACTTCGTTGGGTTTGTCAAATCGTTCAAACTTAACCGTAGGTTCAATCGGAAATTCTGGTGTTTTATAACATGCCATCATTGTTGACATCGTCATAACGAATATTATACTGTTTTTAATTTTCATTTCTATTAACTTTGCAAGGTGCAAAAAATCGCTTCAAAAATACAAGAAAAAATCTTTTTAACTACTAATTTTAACTTTGATGAAATCGCTTTGGAACTTTTTCATTTTCAATATACATATAACCCAATTTATAAGCAATTTGTTGACCATTTAAAGATAAACGTTAAAAATGTAAATGAAATTGTAAAAATTCCATTTCTTCCTATTGAGTTTTTTAAAACTCATCGTATTATTTGCCAACATGCACCTACTCAAAAAATATTTGAAAGTAGCGGAACTACAGGACAAATCAACAGCAAACATTTTGTGAGCGAATTAAAATTATATGAACAAAGTTTTGAAAAAGCATTTGTGGAATTTTATGGTTCAATAGAAGATTGGACTTTCCTGGCTTTATTGCCTTCTTACCTTGAACGAGATACTTCTTCTCTCGTCTATATGATGAATGATTTAATTCTAAAATCAAAGAAACCTAATTCCGGATTTTACCTACATAATTTAGCTGACTTGAAACAGCAAATAATACAGACACAACAACAAGCAAATTCAAAAATAATGTTAATTGGTGTAACATTTGCCTTATTGGATTTTGCAGAACAATTTCCTATGGATTTAAGCAAAATTGTGTTGATGGAAACTGGAGGCATGAAAGGGCGAAGAAGAGAATTAATGCGTGAAGAAGTACATCAAATTTTACAGCAAGCCTTTTCTGTTTCTAAAATACATTCAGAATATGGAATGACTGAACTATTATCGCAAGCCTATTCCTATGGTGATGGAATTTTTAAATCTCCAAATTGGATGAAAGTGTTAAAACGAGATATTTATAATCCATTTTTTATCTCAGATGAAAAAGGAAGAGGTGGATTAAATGTAATTGATTTAGCAAATATTTATTCATGTGCTTTTATTGCTACACAAGATATTGTACACTTGATGGCAGATAATGAATTTTCTGTTTTAGGAAGAATAGACAATGCAGACATTCGCGGTTGCAACTTGATGGTTACTCTTTAAATGATGAATAAATAGATTTATTCATTTCCATTTTTTTATTTCTGCAATAATACGTTTAATAGGCAAACCCATCACATTTTGAAATTCACCTTCAATTTTTTCTACACCATTGTATTCTTGAATATTGTAAGCACCAGCTTTATCTAAAGGATTGTACTTTTTTATGTATTGATGAATTTGCGCTTCATCCAACATTTTAAAATGAACTTTAGTAGTTTCTGAAAAGGAAATTTGTTTTTTGTTTTTTCGCATGGTTATACCAGTCACTACTTCATGTGTTTTTCCATTCATTGCATTTAAATATCGAAATGCATAATCGATATTCTTAGGTTTTCCAAGAATTTTTTTTTCAAATATAACAATCGTATCTGCACAAATAATCATTTCAGCATCATCACCTAAATAAGAATAAACATCAAACATTTTAAGTTTTGAAATATACTCAGCCACATTGTAAAAATTCATGTCTGCCGGATATCGCTCTACAATTTGTGGCTCTATTACTTTAAAATCAAATCCTGCATCACCAAGTATTTCTTGTCTTCTGGGCGATTTGGAGCCTAAAATTAATTTTTCTAAAATGGGCATAAATGTATTTAAAAAAGTTTAGTAATATAATTTAAATATTGAACAAAAACATAAGGACCATTTCCACTACTAAAATACAACATTGTAAGAACACCAATCAACATTATTATTTTCAAAAGAATACTAATGTAATGAAAATGACTTTTAGTATTTGCTTTCATTATCAAAAACAAGATAAGTACCAAAGGAAAAAATAATACGATTGCAATTCCAATCGAAGCAATTTTCATGTTTAGAATTGGAAAAAACAACATGAATGAAAGTATTATTGACATTAAAATAAGGACAATTACAATGGAAATTATTTTTGAATTTCTAATACCAAAAACAATAGGAATAGTTTTGCAATCATATTGCTCATCTCCTTCTTTATCTTCAATGTCTTTAATTAATTCGCGTAAAAAAGTAGTAAGAAAAGCAAATAAACTATAGATAAAAGCAGCAATCATAATGCCACTACGAATGTAGTTTGTATTTGCAGATTCTACTGTTTTATGTCCACTTTCATACAATGCAATTAAAAGAATGACAAATGCTGCACATATTGCAATCATAAAATTTCCAACAATCAATTGCTTTTTAAACGTATGTGCATAGAAATTTAAAATCACCATGATAAGAATGGGAATTAAGGACAAGCGAAAGTTTTGAGTTAGAAATGCTAACGCAAGTGTACTTACAATACCAACGATACAGGTTATTTTATAAAAATTATAGGCATTTTCTTCAGATATATATTGACCTACAATCTTTTTTTGAGGATGATTGATGTTGTCAATTTCTACATCAAAAATATCATTGATAATATATCCACTAGCAGCCGTAAATATAGTTGTAACAACTAAAAGTAAAAATTGAATATTGGTTAAGTTGGGTTCAAAATAATATAAATTATAGGGTGATGCCGCAACAAAACATAAACGGAACAAATACATCATGAGCAAAAGCATGAATAAATTTAGAGGTCGAACGAGTTTTATATAATATATCATTTTAGAATTTAAACCATTTATCTTGAACTTTTAATACCATTTCTATCACTTCGCGCACACATGCATCGCCACCATTTTGTGGACAAATGTATTGTGCTATTTGTTTTATTTCAGGAACTGCATCATTTGGGCAACATTTTAAACCACAATAATTCATCGCTTCATAATCTGGTATATCATCGCCCATATATACTACTTCATCAACAGACAAAGCCTCTTTTTCTAAAAAATCTTTTAAAACAACTAGCTTATCTTTTACTTTATAATGATTATGTTTTACTCCTAATTGTTCAAATCTTTTATACACATTTAAAGACGTTCCACCCGTAATAATACATACTTCAAAGCCATTATCTAATGCTGTTTTTATAGCGAATCCATCTTTTGCATTAAAAATTCTTTGTAAATCACCTGATTCTGTAGAAATTAAATGGTTATTGGTAAATACGCCATCTACGTCAAATACAAATGCTTTTATTTTATGAAGTTTTTGGTGAAAATGTGCATTCATCATAACGCAAAGATACATTTCAATTTAAATAAGTCCAATAATACCATTCATTGGGTAGCACAAATATTCAAAAATGGTATTAAATTTGATACAGAACTAAAAAATATAAAGTATGAAAAAAATCCAAGTATTGATATTTGCAATTTTTGCATTTTCAATTAGCGCAATAGCTCAAACCAATAAAGTGGTACTTTGCGAAACGTACGATAAAACTACCGGTGAAGCTACCGGAATTTATAAAAGTTGGGATATACCAAAAGATGGTGGTTATGTTTACATTGTTTACTCTCAAGATAGACCTATCAAAGATGAATTAATGGTGTACGTGGACAAAAAAAATAGCTCCACAGGTGAGTACGAAGCTTATGATACCTATGTAATTAATAAAGAATCTTCAAACAATAAAAAATGGATAATGTATGATAATCGATTTACTGAAATTGGTGATTATAAAATTTCCATTATGGGTCCAGGCGAAAAAGTAATGGCTTCTACACTTACCACTATAAATTGGATAAAAGAGAATGAAAATTCAACATCTAATTCTGATGACAATGATGAGGATAAAGATGCAAAAGATACGTATTATTATGAAAATTCAACCATTGAATTTGGTACTAAAGTAGAAAATGGGGAAGTAATTGGAAAAAGTGAAACATTTATGCTTAAAAATGGTAAAGCAGAATTTGAATGTTTAATATATCAAGATGATGATTTAAAGTGTAAAGAATTAACCGTTACTATTTATAATGGTGATGATTATAAAGACGAAGTTTCATCAGAAGTTTTTTCAATTGAAAGTAAAACTTGGAATTGGGTTAAAATACCTATAAAAGTTAGCAAAAAAGGTAAATACGTAGTGGATGTGTATAATGAACACGACACTTTTATCAATTCAGGTTATTTCACTATTGAATAAAAAATATATAGTTTTACAGAAGAAACCTATTTTGAGGTTTCTTCTGTAAAGATTTGTTTTAACTTCGCTTCAAGCTCATCTCCTCTTAAATCTTTAGCAATTACATTTCCTTTTTTATCCAATAAAAAGGTAGCTGGAATGGCTTGTACTTGATATGTTTGCGCCGGTGCTGAACTCCATCCTTGTAAATCACTTCCATGATTTTTCCAAATTAAACCATCTTTTTTAATGGCTTCCACCCATTTATCTTTGCGTTGGTCTAACGAAACTGAAAATATCTCAAATCCTTTTGCATGATATTGGTTATATACTTTTACCACATTTGGATTTTCTTGACGACATGGTCCACACCAAGATGCCCAAAAATCAAGCAACACGATATTACCTTTTAAATCATTTAATTGGATAGTGTCACCATTTGGATTTTCTAAAATAATATTCGGTGCAGGTGTATTTAGAGCAATTCCACCTTTGTTTTGTGCTTCAATTTGTTGTTGATATTTTTGAGTTTCTGCATACCAAAGACCTATTAATTTTGAATCCGGTGATGTAGCATGTAGTTTTCCAACAATGTCAATTATATATGTAATTTCTTCTGCTTTAAAATCACCCAAATAATTGAGTGCAAAACAGGCTACCTCATTATTGGGTTCCTTTTCAATAAAATTTTTTAGAAATTGTATATAGCTATCTTTTGTTTTATTGAAATCTCGAATCAATGAATCTTTCATTGTTGTCGGTGCATTTTGGATTTTAAAAGCAGCCGTATCTAAAGCCGAAAAATATTTTTTTACATCTATATTTAATTGACGAATAGAAGCCGAACCTTTGCTGCCTTCCACTTTGTAGTTTTCTAAATCATTCAAATCAGCAGAAATTTTGATATTGTCTTTCTTTTCTAAATATAGAAAAATAGATTTTGACATATCTTCACCCAATCTCAATCTATAAATGCCATTGGTAGAATAATTATTTAATTCAAATGTATTATTCGTAATTGTAGCAGTATCAATGGTTACTGCATTTATGTCGGTAATATCCTCTAAATAGACTTTAATGCCATTCGCATTTGTAATATTTCCATCTATTTTATATCCATTAAAATAGTTACAGCTTGAAAAAAGAAAGATGGAAAAAGTAAAAAGGAGAATAAATCTAGATTTCATAAACGAGCAATTTTTATTTGTAATAAAGTTAAAAGTTATAACATCAAACTTAAAATATTGTTTGTTGTTTTTTTATTGGATGCTAATTAAATGTAAAAGAGCCGACAAACTTCTTATTGTCGGCTCTTTTTATGTTATGCAAAAATCTACTAGAAACGTTCTAATTGACTAAAAAAGAAATTTCCTTCTATGGCAGCATTCTCATCAGAATCAGAACCATGAACAGCATTTTCGCCAATAGATTTGGCAAAACGTTTTCTAATGGTTCCTTCTTCAGCTTGCGCCGGATTGGTTGCTCCAATTAATGTACGGAAATCTTCAACTGCATTATCTTTTTCTAAAATGGCTGCCACAATTGGACCTCTACTCATAAACTCCACTAATTCACCATAAAATGGGCGTTCTTTATGTACCTCATAAAATTGACCAGCTTGCGTTTCTGTTAATTTTGTGTATTTCATTGCCACTACTTTAAATCCAGCTTCCGTAATCATTGCCAAAATAGAACCAATATGGTTCGATTCAACTGCATCCGGTTTAATCATTGTAAAAGTTCTGTTTGTTGCCATTGTTTATTTTTTTGCAAAGATAGTTTACTGTTTACAGTTTATAGTTCACAGTATCAATTATTTACCATTAATTAACGTTCTATCGGAATTAATTCAAACGAATCTAGCGTGGAATCATATTCATTTCCCTCGCAACTTTTGTATCTTTGAACAATGGAGAAAATTAACGAATTACAAGAGTTTTTAAAAACACCTAAAAATATAGTGATTACAACACATCAAAAACCGGATGGCGATGCCATGGGTTCTTCTTTGGCGTTGTATAATTATTTACAATCCTTTGGTCACAACATTCGTGTTATATCACCAACAGAATATCCTACTTATTTTTCCTATTTACCAAGTTATGATGAAGTGTGGAATTATTTAGAAAATCCAAGCTTGAGTCAAATTGCTATCGAAGCTGCGGATCTTATTTTTTGTTTGGATTTTAATGATTTGAAACGAATTGAACCTTTAAACGAATTCATTTTAAAAAATACAACAACAAAATTAATATTGTTAGATCATCATCTATATCCAGCCATCAAAGCTGATTGGATGCTACATGATGTAAAAGCATCTTCCACTTGTGAATTAGTATTTAGATTTTTAGAATTTTTTGATGCTGATTATAAAATAACTAAAGAGGTGGCAGAATGTATTTACACCGGATTATTAACAGATACGGCAAGTTTTTCTAATGGTGCAACCAATAAAAAATCATTGGAAATTGCGGCGCATTTGTTAGATTGTGGATTGAATATAATTTATGTTCAAGAACAATTGAATCAAAATGGTCGAGAAGAAAAATTACGCTTTTTAGGAAACACTTTATTTCGTAATATGACTATTCGAGAAGATATTGGCATTGGTTATATTGTAGTAGATAAAAGAGATGCCTATCGTTTTAATTTACAAACCGGCGACACAGAAGGTTTGGTGAACTATCCATTGAGTATAAAAAATGTAAAAGTGGCGATTTTGATTAAGCAAGAACCAAAAATTATTAAACTTTCTTTTAGAAGCAAAGGCGATTTTTCAGTAGAAAAAATTTGCAGAGAACACTTTGAAGGTGGCGGACATCGCAATGCTTCCGGTGGACGCTCCTTTTTATCTATCCAAGAAACGATTGATAAAATTATTTCCATTTTTGAGAAGGAAAATTTAATTTGCTAATTATTAACTGACGTTATCGTCGGATTACTGTGGACTAATTAATCGTATATTTACAGCGTTGAAAAACCAAAATTAAAATGACGCGTCTTTCCGTAAACCTCAATAAAATAGCTCTTATTCGCAATTCTCGTGGAAGTAATTTCCCGAATTTAATTCAAGTAGCACAAGATTGTGAACGCTTTGGTGCGCAAGGCATCACCGTGCATCCACGACCGGATGAGCGACATTGCAAATTTGCTGATTTACCGGAATTAAAAGCGGTCTGTACAACAGAGTTTAATATTGAAGGTTTTCCAAGTCGGCATTTTATAGACGAAGTAATAAAAGTAAAACCGCACCAATGTACTTTAGTTCCTGATGATCCCAATCAGATTACATCAGACCACGGTTGGGATACCATTAAACATCAATCTTTTTTAAAAGAAATTATCCAAGAATTGAATAAAGAAAAAATTCGTGTTTCTTTGTTTATGGATGCAGAAGCCAAAATGATAGAAAATGCGGCTAAAGCCGGTGCAGATAGAATAGAATATTATACTGGTCCTTACGCTAAAAATTACGAAATCAATCCTGAGAATGCTATTAAAGAAATACGAGAAACATGTTTTATTGCCATACAAAATGACTTAGGCATCAACGCAGGACATGATTTGAATTTAGACAACTTAAAATATTTAAAAGATAATTTACCGCAATTAGATGAAGTATCTATCGGACATGCACTCATCTGCGATGCCATATATTTAGGCTTAGAAAACACCATACGTTTGTATCTGAATAAATTAGCTTGAAATTTTCTAATAAATATTAAAGTTACGTTTGGCATTCCTCATCGCCTTTGGCGTTCTTACCAAAAAGAAAAAAGTTGGTTAAGAAAACAAACATAGGCAGAGGAAATTTTTATTTTGCAAATAAACGTTTTATGCTTTTTGTAGCATTATGCTACTTACTTGTTTGAACGTAGGCACAGCCTACGCTCAGTTGGGGTTGCTCCAATTATTCCAGCACATGCTTGTCCATGTCTGCCTGAAATATTTGGTGCTCCTAATCCAGTATTATTTCTTGGCGTAAATCCGTTTACAACTCGACCTGCAATATCTTCATGTGCTTCAACACCATCGTCAATAACTGCAACACGAATATTATTGCCTGTTGTTAAACACCATGCTGGTTCTACATTTATATCTATACCATTTACACCTCCAGTTTGTCCTGTATTTCTAAGATAGAATTGTTGATTATAAAGTGCATCATTTGTGTTTAATTCTATTGGTATCCAAAAATTTGGGTGACTAAATTCTACCAATCCGCTTTCATATATTTTATTAGCAATGTCAAAGATAGAATTTATATCTTTTGAACTTACAATGATATAATTGTATTCATTTATAGATTTCAATTGTAGCTTATTTTCTAAATTTAGCTTGGATAAAATTGATTTGTAATCTATGCCAGTTTTGGGTTTAAAAATTATTTCACCTGTTGGAATAATTATGTTATTGCCATCCTTTAATTCATACCAGCAATAAGTATCTTTATTTTTTAACAAGGTAGATATTATGCTATTTTTAGAATGACTTAGTTCTTTAACTGCATTAAATTTAGAAACTTTATTTTTATCTTCTTCAATAAAATTTACATTCTTAAATTGTTGTTTGATAAATTCATTCGATGTAATTGTTTTCGACTTTAGTACAATGATGTTTGTATCTAAATCTAATTCTACTTTTTTATTATTAGAATAGTAGTATGTTTTTTGTTTAGAAAATCCTGTCGGTATTATCCAAAACAATAGCATTATAATACCGAGTGTTTTAGTTATATTTTTCATGATAATTTGATTTATTAAAAATTATTCTGTAATGTCAAATATTTTTTTAAGTTTTGGAGCTATTATATTACCATTACAAATTAGATAAGCAATATTTAAAGTATCTTCAGCAATTTTAAAGTTCAATTTTTTGCCTTCTATTCTGTATTGATTGGGCAATGACATTGTAATAAATGAGTCAAGCGAATATCCTGTTACTTTCATTAGATACGGTGGTGTATTCAAACCTGTACTTACACATTCTGGATTGTAGTATCTAACTACTTGCCCAGTATATATTTTATTCGTGTCTATTACATCATCAATGCATTTCTTTTTACATGCATTTGAAAGTACGCTTACTAGTACTAAGGAAATAAAAATTGTCTTTTTCATTTTTTTGATTTTAATGTTCTTATAAATATTAATTGTCAAGTTTCTTTTAGTTAGTCATGTAGGTGTCTGTTCTTTCTTATACAGAACCAAAATGAATTGCAATATTATAATAAGGTAGCCCACAACGTCCGGCAGCTTGGCGAAGTGGCGGAAATCGAAGCACAAATGTTCAGTTTTGTACAAAAGTTCAATCGAAGAACTGCCGTTGAGTTTTGCACTGAACCCGCCATTTTGCCAAACTGCTGTTGGTGGCAGTTTTTTTATTGAATTGTAAAGTTAATTTTTCGTCCAAGTCCAAATTCGATGAGTTTATAAAGTGTCGAAAGTTGAATATCGCTGTGTCCATTTTCAATTCTCGATATAAAGCTTTTTTTTGCCCCAATTTTCTCAGCAAGTTGCTCTTGTGTCATTTGAGCCAATTTTCGTTCTTCTTTTATTAACTCTCCAATGGCAAAAGATTTGGCTTTAATTTCAAAGTCAGTTCTTTCTTTTGTTCCAGTTAACCCATATCTTTTGTCAAGATGTTGAGCAAAAGTTTTGATATTTTTATTTTTTGTTTCCATTTTTATTTTCTTTTTGTTCAATAAAATATTCCTGCATTATTTTTTCTGCTTTATTTATCTCTTTAGTCGGTGTCTTTTGCGTTTTCTTTTGAAATCCATTGAAAAGAACAACTAAATTTCCTTTGTCAAAACAGCAAAATATTCTGTAGATATTACTTTCATATTCAACTCGAATTTCAAAAAGTCCTTTTACGCCTTCGATACTTTTAAAAAACTTGGTCGGGACACGTTCAATAATTGTCATCATAAAAAGGACTTCGTCAATTTTGTCCTTTACTTTGTCAGTCAAGGGTTCAAAAAAGTCGTCAAAGTAGTTTTTATAAAAAACAATTTCTCTAATTATTTCCACTTGACAAAGTTAACGAATAATGGAACAATTTCAAAATAAAAATGAATAAATTTTCGTAATTTTTTTGTCAGCGGTGCACAAAACTGTCTGCGGATAACGAAACCCCGCCTATTGCAAATGTGCTGTTAGCTGTAGTTGTTTTCACTTAGTCTTCAAAGAATAATAGTCCACCGTGTTCGTATTTTATTTTTTCTGTCGGATGAATGTCACGAATGAATTTTGACCCGCAATGTATGCAGGTATGTTTTTTTCTGTTTAAAACTCCCATCTGAGTCTTTGTGCAATGTTTACAAGTTACCCAGTCCCATTTAAACCCAGTTAATTTGCTTCTATATTCACTCCTTGAATAGGTGTCCCAACTAATCAATTTCAATTTTTCCTTTATTACATTGTCGATGCTTGTAATAAAGTCGCAGATATACGTTTCTTCCTTTTCAAATTTTAAAAGTTCTTCGTGGATTTCCTTAGAGCCAAATCTCATTACAAGCCAACCCGATGCCTGTAAATTCACGTCTTTTCTTCTGTCTTTATTTGAATGTTTTTGTCTATGTGAACGAATGCCATCACAGTCAATAGCAACTTTTATTGGATTGTCAATTGACCCACCATATAGAGCAAAATCAATCTCATATTCAATACCAGGAGCACTTAAATCATAAAGGTCTGGAATAAGAACCATTTCTCGCGGTCTAACATAATAGTCCTTTTTGTCTCCGGGGAACTGATTAAGCATTAGAAAAAATGCTTTTTCAAGGTCTGAACCATCAGCATTAATAAAGTCGTCCAAAAATTCAAATTGTTTTTCAGGTGGATACATTTCCTGAAATTCAAAATGGTCGTCTTGAATTCTTTTACGCAATTTATCTATGAATATTTTTAAGTCCATTGTGTCGTTTTACAATTACAGCTAACGGTTGGCAGCTACCCGAAGGTGGCGATTTCGGAGCACTTCATTGTCAACCAAGCAGAAACTTTGATAGACGCACAAAGCTTGATTTAACCACTGAAACGCCACTTTTGGGTAGGTGCTGTTATGGGCTGCCTTTCTAGTCATTCGTCTGTTTCTTTAAGCCAAATTCCAAGTTTTTTATCTCTGGCAAATTGTTCAGCAATCTTTATTTGTTCTATAAAAATGTCATACGTTTTCTTGTCCACAAAAACCATTACATCAGGCTTTTCATCTGTGTCTTCATATAATTCCTTTTCCCATTTTTCCATTTCATCCCAAGTCTTTGGTCGCATCATTGTCCCGCCTGGGTAACATCCATTTTTTATTAAGTAATTATTCAATGTGTCTTTATTGTCAACAACCCAACAGTATGTGATTGTCGTTTCAGGGTCTTTGATTTCAACTTGTCCAAGTGAAGATACAGGAACCACAATTGCATTAGGATGAGCTTTTATCCACTCAGTAATTAAGCTGTCTGAATTGGCTGAACTAGGTGCTCTAAAAAATCCTGTCCCAAGCAAACAGTAAGTGTTTTTTGGTTCTTTTTTATTCGCTCCAAAAATGGATTTGAATTCGAAATCCGAAATTTTTAATGGCACTTTTTTTTCTTGTCCGTTGCAACTGTTTAATGTCAAGAGACAGAGTGTTATTATTAAAGTTGTTATTTGTTTCATTGTCGTTCTTTAAGGTTGCCCATAACGTTTTGGGTATTGCCGAAGGCGGGGCATTTCAGCACTACTGTTGATTTGAAAAACTAAAGCTGAATATAGCACAAAAGTTTCATAGAAGTTCGTCACCCCCGCTTTTGGCAATACCTTGTTAGCTGACGTTATATGTTTTCTGTTTTTTGTGATTTTATTATTTCTGCTTCTATTAATGGTTGATGCCAATCCCAAAGTTCTTGTAAAGTTTTAAAATTATCTGGAATTGGATTACTATTTCTAAAAGCTTCTTTTGGAGACATTGGTAGGTAATGACTAAAATAACTTTCACTTGTTCTTCTTGGGTTTAAAGCTAAAGATGAGTCAAAATAATTGCTTGCAATATCGTAATGATGTGAATGAATAAATCCATTCCATTTTTCTCTTAGTTCATCTTCAGGTGAAATATCAATTACTTCAAATTGTTCCATTGCTCTATCATCAGGTGTCCCCCAAGCATTATTTAATAAATTTACTGCACCAATATCAGAAATAGGAGCACCATAACCAAAAATTGTCGCTCTTACAGCTTTATAATCTTTTCCTAACCAATATTTTACTCTTTCCCATTCTCTATCTATAAATTCGTCATCTGTGTAATTTTTATTTTCTATTGGATATAATAATTTAGTTGGAACAAATTCTCCACCATCACGTCTTGCTTGATATCCAACAGGTCCGCATACTTTATCTTCACTGCTGTATCCAATAGCAACATTACCGTGCAGAAATGATAAATAAGGCAAATCTTTAGTGAATTCACGATTTCTAGACCAAGCTTGATATAAAAATGGATCCCAATTAAATGTAGCAATTAAGTCTTTGTTACGTAATGATAAAACTAGATAATCGTATATTGTTGGTTCATCAGGCAAAGCCATATTTCCAAAATATAATTGAATTCTTTGTTCAATTTCTCGAATTAAATCTGAATTTGGATTGTCATTGTGAAGATTCGTATAAAATGATTCAAAATTTTCTGCTTTAAGATGATTCGGTACTTCATCTACAATATCTTGTAATCCTACAACATCTATAAAGTTATCCATAGATGGGAGTTTTTTTCCATTTTTCTCACTATTTCTGATTGTAGATGCAATGCTTGCACCTGCTCCAAGTATTACAACGTGTCCTCCGCCTCCGTAAACTTGTTGAATACCTTCTTCTCTAGTCATTCCAGTCATAACGTTGGTTTTATAATGTCAGCTAACGGCTGGGTATTTGCGATGAGGCAGAATGAGTGCTACAAACTGTAAATACCTTGCTTACTGTAAATTTATACATATTGCGTTAAGTTACCAAATCTACCTGCCTTATTGCAAATACCATGTTGTAGGTAGCCCTTTTTCGATTAGGTTTGCATTGTCTATCGGTCGAGCGAGCCGAACCGAATAGGGTAGGGTTGCATAGGCTTTTGCATTTTAAGCATTGCTTTGGCGTTGGCTAAAATGCAAATGTATATGCAACAGCTTGGTTTTTCGCAGTAAGGAGTATTATTTCCGCAGTTGCTCTAATATAAACCGCAGTTGCTTTAATTGTTAACGCAGTAGCTAAAAGATAAGTCGCAGTAACGATATTTGTTAACGCAGTAAAGATATTTATAGTCGCAGTAGAAATTATTCAAACCGCAGTAATGTTAATTGTTAACGCAGTAACGCTATTTGTTAACGCAGTAGCGATATTTTAAAAAGTGGTAGCTATAATATAAAAAGCGGTTAATTTATTTCTTAACGTTCTTAAATTCAATGCTTTTTACCTCTGCGTATTCGGCACTACTTGCGCCAAAGATAGATTTGATGTATTTTTTAACATCGTTGGCGATTGGAACAAGTCCTGTTATGTCTTTATACAAAACTTTGTCGCGCGCAATTCGTGAATTACTGATGGCTGTAAATGCAGTTGCTAATGCTGTATTTTTCGCTGTCATGTCTGTCTGTTTTGCTGTAAGTGTCGCAATTTTCAAGTCGTTTTCGTTTGGTGCATAGGTTGGTTCTGATTGTAGAACAGAAATTAAACCAGCAAAGTGTTGTATCAATTGATCATAAGATTGGTGTGATGAACTTATAGTGGTTGGTGCTGGTGTACTTGCATCAACTGGTGTTGCTGTTTTGGTGGAACGTTGCCCTTGAATTTTGCGGTTGAACCCTTTTGCGTCTGCAATTTTTTCAGAAGTGGCATCCGTTGTTTGAAAAGCATTTATTAAGCGTGTGCATAATGCACGAAAGCCATCAAAAGTTGCGATGCGTGCATTTACTGCGTTGTTGTAAGCTGTATTTTTGGCGACTACATCTGCAAGTGCATTATTTGCTGATGTATAAAGTGTTGTAAGTTGTGGTAGTTTGAGTGTGTTTTTTGTAGGATTATAAGTTGCTCCGTAACCAGTAACAAAAGCAATTAGGTCTTGAAAGTTGGCTACATTTTTGGCGTGTCCTGTTTCATAATATGCTGGCATAATGATAATTTTTTTTAGGATGAATGAATATTGTTTAGTGAATTAAACGAAGAAATTATTTTTTTATTTTACAGTATTTCCATAAAATAAAAAAGCACCACTTTTATTGTGGTGCTATTGTGGAATAAAAATCTTTATTTATTCTTTTATTACTTTTATTGAGCCACTTCCTTTGTCATCTGAAATATTTAGAATGTAAACTCCAACTGGTAGGCTTTTTAGGCTCAATTCATATTGATTAGTGTTAG
>Ga0138256_10000528_pt1 | contig 41981 bp, 35 predicted proteins | sample KNB2016incub_MG_FD_105486 | JGI IMG/M metagenome (GOLD analysis project Ga0138256, IMG submission 105486) | Active sludge microbial communities from wastewater in Klosterneuburg, Austria - KNB2014incub_MG | ecosystem: Engineered > WWTP > Activated sludge > Unclassified | place: Austria... | reverse complement strand
GGTGCGCACTTGACGACGACTCTCCGCCCCTATCCATTCCCGGCTCTTTTGCGTCGCATGTTCCGCGAGATGCAGACGCGCCAGAGTATTTTTGATTTGCCCTCGCGCAAATTCTTCGTCTCCACCGGCCATCGAAACCTCGAAACCACGATTCACGGAATGCGAGCGCCCGTTCCCCTGGGCCCCGCCGCAGGACCCCATACCCAGCTCGCACCGAATATCGTCTTGTCATACCTGGCGGGCGGACGCGTCATCGAGCTGAAAACCGTTCAAATCAAAGACGATCTCGACATCCCGCGACCGTGCATCGATATGGCGACGGTTGGGTACAACATCGAATGGTCGCAAGAACTGCCCATGGCCGAGTCGCTGGAGGAGTACGCAAAGGCTGCGCTTGCTATCGCAATTCTCGCAGAGAGCGGCATCGCTCAAATAACGGAACCATTGCGGCCCGTCCTTTTCGAGGCGAGTATCGGTTACGATCTCGTGGGCATCCAAAGCGCCAAGGTCGATGCATTTTTGCGTCGAATGTGCGACGCTAGTCCCATCATCGACAAACTTCGCCACAAGGTTCCACGCGAATTGCAGCAATATCGCGACGTTGCCATTCCCGCGCGTTTGGCAGCGGGAATTACCCTATCGACATTTCATGGTTGCCCACCCGAGGAAGTGGAACGAATTGCCCAGCGAATCATGAGCGAATATGGTCTTGCCGTCACGATCAAATTGAACCCGACGCTTCTCGGTAAACACGAATTGCTTCGGCTCTTGCACGATGATCTCGGTTATCACGACATCGATGTCCCGGACACCGCATTCGATCACGATGCAAAATGGGACGATGTCGTGGCGATGATTGGGCGATTGTCCATGGAAGCGACCGATCGAGGACTTGGATTCGGTGTCAAATTGACGAATACGCTCGTCGTAAAAAACACCCGCACGTTTTTCTCGACGGACATTTCGGAGGCGTACCTTTCCGGAGCACCTCTTCACGTGCTCGCCATCCGACTCGCCGCGCGCCTACGTGAAGCCGTCGGAATGAGTTTGCCCATTTCATTTTCTGGCGGTATCGATTGGTCGAACTTCGCCGATGCCATGGCGCTCGATTTTGCGCCCATTACCGTGTGCACCGATTGGCTTGCTCCCGGCGGCTATGGGCGAGCGCATCGGTACTTCGAAGAACTCTTTCGACGCATGGATGCTGTTGGCGCTGCTTCTCGATCCGATTGGATCATCCGCGCCCATGGCCACGCTCGCTCCACACTTGCCACGCTCGGGCTCGATGCCGACACGGAAGCTCGATGCATGCGAGCACTCGACGAAAAACGCGATCTTCAAAGCGTTGCCGGCAACGCGTATGAACGATGGGTCCGCGAGACGGCGCGACGCAATACGCAGTGTTATGCCGACACCGTCGTGTCGAACGGACGCTATCATCGCAGCCATCATGACAAACCCCCCAAGAAGCTCGGAACGAAGCTCCACTTGTTTGATTGCATCACGTGTGACAAGTGCATTCCCGTTTGTCCAAACGACGCCAATTTCGCTCTTGCCGTGGGTCATACCGAAGTGCCCATCGTCAAAGCGCGTCGTGAGGGATCGTCGTGGGCGTTTTGTCGCGCGGGATTTTTGCGGATCGACGAAAAACACCAAATAGCGAACTTTGCCGACCACTGCAACGATTGCGGCAACTGCGACGTCTTCTGTCCCGAAGATGGAGGCCCCTACCGCGTCAAACCACGCTTCTACGGCAGCATTGCTTCCTTTTCCGCAAGCACCGGTGACGGCGTCTATGTCGAACGCTCGGGCGATCACGATTTGGTGCTCGGACGGTTTGGCGAAGCCGCCTTTCGACTGGAGGCGCGTCGCGAAAAAATATTCTTCGAAGGCACCGGATTTCGTGTCACGTTCGCCGAACACGACCCCGAAGGAACGATCGAAGGCGTTGCTGCTGGCGAAATCGATTTGACGTGGTACGGAATCATGAACGTACTGCGTCACGCCGTGTTCACGCAACATGACGTCAATTGGGTTTCCTGCCTGTGGGAGAACGAAACGTGACGAATAGCTCAACGAACGACATCGCCGAACGGGCAACCAGCTACACGGCTGACATGGTCCAATTTCTTCGGGACATGATCGCCATTCCGTCGGAAAGTGGCGATGAAGAACGCGTCGTACGTCGGGCGGCCGAAGAAATGGAGCGCGTGGGCTTCGACGAGGTCAAAATCGATGGCTTCGGCAATGTGCTCGGTCGCGTAGGATCTGGAAAAACTGTCATCGCTCTGGACGCACACCTCGATACCGTCGGTATCGGGGATCGCTCCACATTTCGATTCGATCCGTACGCGGGCATCGTCGAAAACGGAATCATTTTTGGCCGTGGGGCGAGCGATCAAGAGGGCGGAATGGCTGCCGCGGTGCATGGTGCACGTATTGCCAAAGAGCTCGGGCTCTTGGACGGCGTGTCGCTATGGGTGACGGGCACCGTCATGGAGGAGGATTGTGACGGTTTGTGTTGGCAATACATTCTGCGCGAAGGCGTGCTCAGGCCGGACGTCGTCATCAGTACCGAAGCGACGAACCTCGCGGTGTATCGCGGTCATCGTGGGCGAATGGAAGTCGAAGTGAGAACGCAGGGGCGGAGCGCACATGGGTCGGCACCGGAGCGAGGTATCAATGCAATTTACAAAATGGCACCCATCATCGAAGATATTTCCCGGCACAATGACGAGCTCGTTGCAACAGCGGATTCATTTCTCGGAAAGGGTTCTGTGACCATTTCTGCCATCCGATCGACGTCACCCTCGCTTTGCGCCGTTGCCGATAGCTGCACGATTCATCTCGACAGACGCCTCACGAAGGGAGAGACCGAACGAAGCGCGCTCGATGCAATCGCTGCATTACCGTCCGTCGCACGCGCCGGTGCGACACTTTCGGTGTTAGATTATTCGCGACCCACCTGGCGCGGCCTCGTGTACCCCACGCGCAAGTATTATCCGACGTGGCTCCTCGATGAAAATCATGCGGCCCTTCGTGCAGCTCTCGACGCAGGTCGGTGTGCACTCGGACAAACCCCAGAGGTTGGTAAATGGGTTTTTTCAACGAATGGCATTGCAACTGCGGGCATGTTTGGAATTCCAACGCTCGGGTTTGGTCCTGGCAATGAAGTGCATGCCCATACGCCTGAAGACCAATGCCCCATCGACCACTTGACGATCTCCGCAAGGTTTTACGCGGCGTTTTCTGCCGCATTCACGGCGCAATCGCGATGAATAGCGACAGTGCGGGCAAGGACGGTTCGTGATGAACGTGTTCGACGATGTGCAAGAAAAAATCGACCGGATCCAAAAGATTCCGTGCAATCTCGAGAAGCGTGACTTCTTGGCCACATGGGATCATGACGAGGACACCCTTCGCTGGGTGCTCTTGGCGTCGGAAATCCTGCAAAACCTCGTCAGAATGGGCATATCGACAAGGGTTTTCGATCGCGGTCTGGGAATGAGCATTTTCCGCGACAAGTCAACTCGAACACGGTATGCATTCAAGTCCGCATGCAACATGCTCGGCCTTGTCACCGAAGAGCTCGACGAGGCCACGAGCCAAGTTGGGCACGGTGAAACGACCCGCGAAACCGCTGCCATGATCGGCTTTTTGACCGAAGTATTCGGCATTCGTGACGATATGTATTTGGGCGAAGGGCACTTCTACATGACCGAAGTCGCTGCCTCTTTGGCCGAAGCGCATCGCGCCGGTGCACTCATTGGAAGGCCCTCGGTGCTCAATCTGCAAAGCGACATGGATCATCCGACGCAATCGCTCGCGGATTTGTGCCATCTCGCAAATGCATTCGGGGGTCTTGCCGGCCTCCGTGGCCGCAAAATTGCCGTCAGTTGGGCCTATTCGCCGAGCTACGGCAAACCGCTCAGTGTTCCGCAGGGCGTCGTCGGCCTGCTGTCGAGGTTTGGCGCGCATATACGCTTGGCCTATCCGCCGGGGTATGAATTGGCCGAGGTGCCGCTGGAAAAGGCACAGATGTTTGCCGCCGAAAGCGGTGGCTCGGTGCAGGTCACACATTCCATGGACGATGCATTCGACGGAGCCGACATCGTTTACCCGAAGTCGTGGGCACCCTTCGCAATCATGGAGGAACGCACGAGGCGATTGCGCGCTGGCAGAACCGATCACGCGAAGGAAATCGAACAAGAAGCATTGGCTGAAAATGCGAAGCACATCGATTGGACCTGCACGACCGCGCGAATGCGGCGCACGAACATGGGCAAAGCGCTCTACATGCATTGCCTGCCCGCCGACGTGACTGGTTTGTCGTGCGAACATGGAGAAGTCGATCGGGACGTCTTCGAGCACGCGCGAATCGATACCTACAAGCAAGCCAGCCACAAGCCGTTCGTCATTGCAGCGCTCATTCTCGCCATGCGCATGCGGCAGCCCGCGACATCGCTTGCTCGAATGCTTCAAGCCGGCGAAACGGCTGTGGCCAGGACCCGATCTTCCAGTATCCCGCCGCCGCCCTCAAAGCGTTATTGATTGCCGTCTCGTCGTCGCCCCGTAAAAAGCACCGCCGCGCGCTCACGTAGCACCCACGGGCGCGCCCGCGCGAGCACGCACAGGCCCGCAAGCGACGCCGCCCCCGTCGCACACACGTCAATCCCCGTTTCACGCCGCGCAACTTCGAGAGCCGCTCGAATGTCGTCGTCGTCGACGATGATGGGATATCCCGCGGAAAGCAGCATCCCTCGCACAATGGCGAGCCAATCGTAGGTTTCGTCGTCGAGAATCCCGTGCGCAATGCTATGCGGCGTCTCCTCCCACGGCTCCATGAACTGCGCTCGGTTTCGCGCCGCGTATTGAACCACTTCGTCGATGCCGTTTGCTCCAAGCCTATCCCGCAAAAGCGTTGCACGATCTTCATCGTCCTCGGGCAATTGCAATGAATGGCGTCGCTCGATGTCGCGCATGACACGCATGTATGCGCGCACCAAGGGAAAACACCCTCTCGTTTGCACAGCGTGAAAACGCGGCAAGGCATCGATGGTCGAACACGCAGCGGCCTCCTCGAATGCGGAAAACACCGCGCTTGCCAGCGCGCCGCCCCCTACCTGCACGAACAATCGCTCCGGCCGAGGTTCGTCGGAGTAAATCATTTCCCAGGCGATTGTTTTACCACCCTGAATCGCCAACGCTTGGTCCGGCCCTTGGCATGAAAATGGGATGGAGCCGGCCAGAATTGCCTCACGAAACCGATGATACGTCGGATCCCCGATAGCCCCGCGCTCTCTTGAACACGTTTCGACCTGCGCTCCAAGCACACGCATGTTTGTCACAACATTCGCGTCCGCATCGTCTGGAACGAATACACGCAAATGCCGTTGCGCCGCCTTTGCGAGCACCGCCGCAGCGAGCGCCGCATTGCCACAACTGGCAATCGCCAATTCAGCAGAAACATCGGAAAGCCCAAGCTCCCGAACGACCTCGAGATGCACGAGAACCGAAAACAAGTGACGCCCTTTGTGCGATCCGGACACATTGCCCGTCTCGTTCTTGATCCAAAGTCCACCTTGGCCAGAAAAACCGAGCGCATTGCCAAGCGATTCATTCTTGCCGTAGGGCGTCAGGAAAAACCCATGACCATCGACGGACGCCACCGCGTCATCAAGACGTCGAACGATATCCACGAATTGCTGGTCAGACAAACCAGCTTCTCGCGCGCCGAGGTACACGTGGTCCAAGCCGCGAAACCGCAAGAAGGGGTTTTTTTCGGTCGAATCAGGCGAAAACCTTTCCGTGTGATCCAGTCTGCGCGCAAGAACGTGATCGACGGTCGGTTCACTCTCGGCACGCGCGCAACGAAATACGAGCGGCTCGTCGCGCAGCTTCGGTAGCTCGAAACCACATCCTCGACAAACCAATGTCGAACGCTTCACGCGGCTGCTCCAACACGCGCGTTCAATTCACGAATCAGTTCGTCCCACATCGGGGGAAGTTTTTCGAGATCGCGCCAAAACGCTTGATGACGCCGAACCTCGAAGTCAGCAAGCGAAACACCGCGCTGTTCCACCCATGTAAAGTATCCCAAATTGAAGATGCGATTTCGATCGACGTGACGCAATTCGAGGAGATGATCGGTCGTTACCCCAAGAATGTACTCTCCGAACGTTTCGGCGGCCGCTCGATCATCGAAGACAGCGCCGCCCAAACGTTCTTCGACGATGCGCGGCACCTCGCTCGTGTACATTCCCGCCCCATCCGTCGCGACCGTCATGACGACATCGTCGTCTCCGAGATCGAAGTAACGCGCCACCTTGATCGCACCAAGAATGTTGCAAATGGACGAAATGCCAAACGAATCGAGCAAGTTGATGAATTCGAGCGGCACACCGAGTTTTTCGTGCAAATAGCGCCGACCCATGCCGTCATTGAAGAGCATGAACACGCGATCGGTTGCAGCATCGGAAATCGCCGTGACGACATCCGTGTTCATGACATTGTGAATGAGCGGCACGTGTTTGTCGCCAATGCCTTGGATGTTGTGCGAACCAAATCCGTTGTGAAGGAGCGTGGGGCATTCGAGCGCTTCGACGGCAACGGTACGACTCCCGAAGCGCTCCTTCAAATGGTCTCCCGCGGCAATCGTACCTGCCGAACCAGTCGCCGAAACGAACGCCGACAGACGTAGCGCAGGTCGTTTGTCGTGCAGAACATCGAAGACGCGAGCCAACGCGGGCCCCGTCACCACGCGGTGCACCAGGTGATTACCGAATTCGCAAAACTGATTGAAGACGACGTTCCCCGGATCCTGCTTCTCCAGAAACTCGCATGCGTCGTAAATTTCTTTCACGTCGCTCTCTTTGCCACGCGTCTTCACGATGTCTACCGCCGGATCCTCCACCCACTGCTCGAGCCACCGAAAGCGCTCCTCACTCATCCCCTCGGGGAGAATGGCAACCCCACGACACCCGAGGATTTTTGATATCGCAACGCCGCCTCGACAATAATTCCCCGTCGACGGCCATAGCGCTCGATGAACCGTGGGATCGAATTGTCCCGTGACGAGGCGCGGAACGAGGCACGCGTACGCCGCGAGAACCTTGTGTGCACGAATGAGCGGAAAACGATCCCCACAGACGACGGCAATACGAGCTCGCACACCCGTCAGCGACGGCGGCAAAACCATGTACGCGGGCGTATCACGAAATCGTAAGCCGTTGTTGTACCAATGAATCCGGTACAAATTCAAAGGGTGCGGTTCGTCTGGACCGACTGCGGCAAGTTTGTCCACAATGGACGATGCCATGCGTGTCGGGTCTGCCAGCTCGGCGAATGTAGGAAGCGCAATGCCCCGCTCCCGAAATCTCGCGGCCGTGCGTTCGAGCGTGGATGGGTCGACGATACACTTCTGGATCCCGAGCCGAGTCATGGTTTGTCTCCGATGGATTGCATTCGCTTCCAAAGTCGTGCCGCTGCACGTTCCGCTTCCTCACGAATGGATTGAAAATTCCCGGACACGAGCTCACCGTCACGAACGACTTCGCGCCCCGCAATGATGACGCTTCTTGGCGCACGGTTGCCCGGAGCTTCCTCCCATTCGACGAAATCGTTCTTGCATGCGCCAAACGATTCGAATGCAAGACGCGTCGATGCTTCGCAACGACTTTGCACGATCAGGTCCGGAGAAACCTCGTCCTCCTTCATAGCAATTCGTCGAAGTGCGTCCAATTCGTCGTGCATGTTCGACGGAAACCCATCCGTGCCGAGCGCAACGCGATCGGAAAGTCCAAGGACGCGAGCATACCCAACGGCATTTGCCTCGTTCGAGCGCGGATTTTGGACAATCCATGCATACACGTTGCCAAGATCGATTTGCACATTCGTTTTTCTCAGATGAACGCCATGCGCAAGAATGCTACCCGGCACCAGCGCATCGAGAGCAAGTAGCCGCTCGAGCGGCCCGTCGTATCCGCGCTGCTTTGCGTCCTCCACGTCCGCCACGTCCTCGGCCACGTGCACGTGAATGGGCACGCGCAGGCGCCGCGCAAGATCGCCCGCTCGACGTATCGATGCGTCGCCCAGCGTGAACGACGCATGCAAACCCAATGCACCCCGCACGAGCGGCCTTTGGTTTTCCTCAATGAATCTGCGATTTTCTTCGAGCCCCGCCAACGCTTCCTCCTCGCCCCGATTGCGCTCGGTCACCCCATAACAAACGACCGCTCGAATGCCGAGATCCTGGCACGCATCCGCAATGACATCCAGCGACCCTTCGATGGATGTCGGCGATTCGTGGTGATCCACGAGCACCGTCGTGCCAGCAAGCAAGGCATTTGCCACGTAAAACCGGGCGGCAGCGCGAAGAATATCGTGATCCATCGCTCGATCGAGAATCCACCAGCGCCGCTCGAGAATCTCGATGAAGCCGCACGGCGGAGGATCGAGCGGAGGCAAACCGAGCGGCGCCAAACCACTGTACAGATGCGTGTGCGCATTGACGAACCCGCCATCGATACGTGCCACTCAATGCCCTCCTTTGCGGAAAAACACACGCTCGGAAGGTGGCGGATGATGATGTGCATGATGCGGCCCAACGCTCATCGCTTGCGCTGCCACCGAGTCCTTCATCGGCAATTCTCGACGCCGAACTCCATCGACCGCGCAAAGCGCCGACGCGACGGCCGCAGCCGTCGGAACCAGCCCAATTTCTCCAATACCCTTTGCGCCAAACGGCCCTTCGGGCTCCGTTTCCTCCACCAGAATGACGTCGACCTCGGGCATGTCCCGCGCGCGCAGAACGCCCAAGTCGCGGAGCCAAAACGTTTCGGGCATCCCATTTTCGCAGATCAACGCTTCGGTCAGCGCATACCCGAGACCCATGTGAACGGCTCCCTCGATTTGTCCCTTGCAAAATGCGGGATTCAACGCACGCCCAACGTCGTGCGCCGCAACGACACGTTCAATGCGCCCTTGTTCGTCGAGCAGAACGACTTGTGCCGCAAACCCGTATGCGGTGTGCGTCTTCGGGGACGGCACGTCGGCACCGATCGGTGTCGTATCCGTGATCAAGTGTTCCCCCCAAAATTCTTTTCCAACGAGATGGTCAATAGTTTGTCCCGAATCGAGCGAACTTCTGAGTTTCGTCGCGGCGATTTCGGCAGCTTTTCCCGAAAGCAGCGCCCCGCGAGACGCAGTCGTTTGTCCGCTCGCACAAGCAACGTCCGTGTCGACGCTCGGGCGAAATGTCGCAAGTGGCAAACCCGTTACTTCTGCTGCAATTTGCGCAAGAACCGTGAACAGTCCCTGCCCCATTTCAGTAAAACCATTGAACAAGGAAACCGTCGCGTCGGCCTCGACACGAAGCAGCACCCGGCCTCGTTCGGGTACACCATTGCCAATACCAGAATTCTTGATCCCGCATGCAATCCCTGCCGCGCGTCCGTTTTTCTTGGCCTCCTCCCACACCGGTTTGACCGCGAGCAAACACCGCTCGATACCCACGGACTTTTCTAGCACCTGACCCGTCGTCACGGGATCGCCCACGCGAACGACATTGCGAAAGCGAATCTCCCACCGATCGAGCCCGGTCAGCTCGGCAAGTTCATCCATACATGCCTCGAGCGCAAACGTGACTTGCGGAACTCCAAACCCACGCATCGCACCGCTCGGCGGATTGTTCGTGTACGCCGCAATCGCTTCAACATCAACGTGCGGAACGAGATACGGCCCCGCGGCATGACCCGCCGCGCGTTCGAGCACCTTGGCACCCACGGATGCGTATGCACCGCCATCACCGATGATACGCACATGCAGCCCCGTCAAATGCCCCTCCACGTCGCAACCAAGCTCGTATTCGAGATGCATCGGATGACGTTTCGGGTGCATGCGAATCGATTGCTCACGATCGAGCGAGAGTTTTACCGGACGGCCCGTCTTCCACGCGAGAAGCGCCGCATGCGCCTGCACCGACAGGTCCTCCTTGCCACCAAATGCCCCCCCATTCGGCACGAGCCGCACCACGACGCGATCCTCCGACCAACCAAGCATCGACGCAATCTGTCGCCGATCATCATAAACCCCTTGTCCTTGCGAATAAACGCACACGCGACCATCCGCAAGCATCTCGCCAAGTGCACATTCTGGCTCGAGGAATAGATGCTCGACGCGTTGCGTGGTAAAACAACCCCGAGCAACATGCGGACTTCGGTCCAGCGCTTCGTTTGCATTTCCACGACGCACCTCGGTTTGGCCCAAAAGATTCTCGTGCTTTGGATTGATTCGAGGCGCTGCCGGCTCGAGCGCTGCGATCGGATCAACGACAGGCTCGAGCACTTTGTATGCAACGCGAACGAGCCGAGCAGCCTCACGCGCCGTCGCCAGATCCTCCGCAGCCACGACAGCAAGCACGTCACCCACGCACCGAGCTTCTTCGCCGACGGCAATGAAGACAGGCCAATCCTGCTCGAGAAGCCCTTGATATCGTTCGCCCGGAACGTCCGCCGCGGTCACGACAGCAACGACCCCCGGCAATGCACGGGCTTTCGTCGTGTCGATGCTCGTTATTTTTGCACGAGCGTGTGCGGACAAGACGACCGCTCCGTGGAGCATCCCGGGGCGCGACATGTCCGCGACGAACTGTTTTTCCCCGAGCACTTGCTGGGCTGCGCCCATTCTCGCCGCAGGTGTGCCAACGCCTCCATCGGCCGGAATGGACGCTCTTTCACCACCACGCTTGTCTCGAGCGTACAATTCGATGGCGCGTTGAAAACCGACGTACCCAGAACAACGACAAAGATGCAAATCGAGAGCGCGGTCGGTTTCTTTCCGTGTCGGCTCGGGATGATGCTCGACGAGCGATGTCGTATGAAGCGCAATGGCAGGAACGCAAAATCCGCATTGACCTCCGCCGGCGCCTTGCGAAAATGCGCGAACCAATCGGTCTCGTTCGTCCGCAGGCAATCCCTCGAGCGTCGTGACGATCGCACCTTCTGCGTGGTCGACGGGAAATGTGCAGGTCACACGTGGATGCCCATTGACGATGGCGAGGCATGCACCACATTGCCCCTGTGGGCTGCATCCGTCCTTCACACTGGTGATGGCACACCGTTCCCGTAAAACCTCGAGCAGAGTTTCTCCTGGACGAGGATGCACGACACGAGGCGTGCCATTCAGCCAAAAGTGGATGGTATCCGATGGTTTGTCATGAGAATGCATGTGTGTTGCTCACGGATGAATGTGCGTGCCAGTTCCACGAGGCAAAGCTTCGAGCGACGTGATGATGACTTCTTCCCCGCCAGTCTCGAGAAAATCGAGCGCCGATTCGATTTTGGGACCCATGTTTCCCGGAGGAAATTCCCCTTGCGCGAGCAATTCGCGCATACGCGAAGCATTGGTTCGCACGATGGGCGTCGCCTCGGGTCGACCAAAATGTTCTTGGACGAATTCGACTTCGGTGAGAATGAAAAGGTGCGTCGCCGATACCGCACGCGCTAGAAGTACCGCCGTGCGATCCTTGTCGATGACGGCTTCGATACCACGTAAAACCCCGTCCGCTTCGCGCACAACCGGAATACCTCCCCCGCCCCCTGCCATCACGATGATTCCAGCATTGACCAGCGTGCGCAAAATGCCCCCCTCGACCAGCGATATGGGCAGCGGCGAAGGCACCGCCTTGCGAAACCCTCGACCACGTTCCTCGACAACCGACGCATGCTCGACCACGCGAACATGACGCGCGCGCTCGGGCGACAAAACGGGTCCGACAGGTTTTTCCGGATGCTCGAATGCGGGATCCGCTGGATCGACTTCGACCAACGTCAGCAATGTCGTCACTTCGGCAGAAAGTTTACGATGCAAAAGCTCGTTGCGCAGCGCCCGTTCGAGCAAGTATCCCATGGTGCCCTGCGTCGCCGCAACGACGACGTCGAGCGGACTTGGAGGAACTCGCACGGCCGCAAATTCCATTTGCAAAAGCAGATTACCCACTTGCGGACCGTTGCCGTGAATCATCACGATACGAAAGCCGCGCGTCATGAGCTCCGCTACGCAATGCGCCGCCTGCTCGGCACGCGCCGACTGCGTCTCGGGCGTTGCCACTTCGCCGGTTCGAAGAAGCGCATTGCCCCCAAGCGCGACCACGGCGACCTTGCGAGAATTCATGAAGTCGACAAACCTCCGAGCCGCGAGAAGTATGTTTCATGCTCGAGCGTGTTACCAGGGGAATGTTCGGTGGGTCGAAGAAGAGACTCGCGCGCCGGGCGTCACCCAACGCAATAGCGTCCCACCCCGATTGACTTTCGTCTCCAAGCAGGAGACCATCTCGAGAACATTGGAGAGGATTCATGAACATCGGCGATGACCACAATCCCTATGCTCCGCCAACCCAATTCGATAACGCACGACCACCCGCCAATCACGACGACGGCGAGTTGCATTTTCCGGCCGAGCGTATGGATCGCCTGCTCGCCCGACTCGTCGACCTGCTTTTGGTGTTGGCGTGCATGTTGCCGTGGGCGACTCTGCTCATCCTTCTCGACGTGTTCACCCTGGAAGATCTAGGGGAGAATGCATTGGCCAGTCTCGTGATTTCGTTTGCAGCGCTGCCTCTCGCCGTTTACCAATGGACGCGCATCGTCCGTACAGGACAAACGATCGGCAAGAAGTTGCTTCGCATTCGTATCGTCAAACTCGACGGATCAAAGGTTGGCTTCGGACATGGTGTGGCGTTGCGCGAATGGATCACGCAGCTCATCAGTGTTGTTCCCTGCGTAGGACCTCTCGTCAATTTCGTCGGGATCATGATGATTTTCGGCGACGAACGCCGCTGCCTGCACGATCGAATTGCAGGAACCAAGGTCGTCAAAACGCTGGCCGGCTGAACCGAATCAGAAGACCGTTTCGAGCGTGCGCGCCTGCGGAAGGCTCGGCGTTTTCTTGTTGCGACCAAAGTAGATCACGGGCTCGTCACGAACGCTGCCCTGGAGCCGCTCGACAATGGAGTCGACCGACACGATGAGGCTTGCGTTGAATTGCGCATTCGGGCTGGTGAACGGGTTGCGCCACTTGCCATCAGGAGCAAGCTGGTTTGACGCGTTGTCATAACCGAGGCCAATGCCCCAATCGGCGTTGGGAAAGTAGTTGATCCCAATGCCAAAATCGCCAATGACGCGAACAGATGGCGCATCGTCGTTGCTCTGCGCGGTTGCGCAGCCCGATAGGATGACGACGTCGCAACCATTCGCATCGGATTCGAATGTGTGGATGAATTGGTACGTCGCGCCCATACTCAGAACCGCCCAAAAGTCACCGCCGAAGAGTTTTTCGCTAAAGAAAGCAAACCCGCCGACACGAAAATTGTTCGTATCGAGTGACCGACCGGAGAGTTGATCCGAGACGATCATCGATCCTGTTGTGGATTGCCGAATACGGCGAAAATCCGGATTGGTGGGTGTTTCCGCGGCGGTAAAACGATGCGTGTATTGGGTGCCCACGCCGACGAATACGCTCTTCAAGAATGGTGCGTCCTTGCCACGTAATGGGACGTTGAAGAACAATGCCGCACGCGGATTGACACCCAAGTAAACGCCCTGCTTTCGCGAATTCAGCGAGGTAGGAAAAATGGCCGTGCCGTTGAGGTTCAAACTGATACCTGCGTCGTCTTTGCCTTTCCACAAAGGCTTGCTGTATACGAACGACAGGGGAATGTCCCGAAATTGTTTTTCGTATTTCTCAGTCGTCGAATCGCTGTTTGTCAATTCGACATCGAAACCAACGGACGATTGAACCCGCAATTGATACCCGCGCTTGTTGCCGTGTTCGTCCTTCGGTTCAATGAGAAAGTAGTTGAACGTTGCGCCAAACCCCTGCACGTACTGCTGATCGCTGCCGCTGATGTAATCCTTGCCGACACCGAGCGCTGTGGCACTGACCGAATGGTTCCAATTGATGCCCGAACCGCGCCAGCGCAAATACGCTTCGCGCTTCTTCGGCGTCACGCCCGCGTCGGCACCAGGACCAGGCGGCGGAGGCACCGTTGCCATCGACGGCGTTGGCGCAGGCGGCGGAATCACCGCCATCGGTTGCGAACCGCCCGTCAGATACGGAGGCAACGTCACCGGCGGTGGCACAGGCGGTGCTGTCGTGGTTTCACCTGGCGTCGGTGGCGCGGGTGGCGCATTCGGCGTTGGCTCCGCAGGCTTCGGCGCAGGCTGCGCATTCGGATCCGCTTGATCGGCCGAAGGCGGCGGCGCATCAGCAGGTTTGTCTGGAGGAGATGCCGGGGACGCGGGCGGCTCTTCCGTCGGAGGTTTGTCCGAGGGCGGCGCCGCAGGCGGTGGAGGTGGCGGCGGTGGCGGCAGAGGTTGCTGCGCAAGCGCCGCCTGACCAAAAAGGCCCACACCGACGGCAACGACAAACCCGAAACGACACTTCATTCCGCGCCTCATGAACAATCCACCAAGCTCTGTCGTACGAAGCTCAGTGCTTCTCACACCTTTGCCCCGGCGTCAATTCGCGCCGCGATCGGTGGAGTAACGCGTCGTGCCGTGCGTCTGATGCGTCGGGCGATGCACGTCTCACAGCGTTTTTCCCTTCAAGCCCATCCGTCCTCAACAAGGACAGTCCAGGAACGGGACGTGAAGACCATCGACGGCATACCCCGAAGAACCCTTGCGCAATGTCGACTCGCGTCCCACGAACGACGGAAATTTTTCTCCCGGCACGTGCGCGAGAAGCTGCGGATCGAACTCCGCTTCGCCTTGGTAAATGATCTCGAAATCAAGCTGTTTTGCGTTCGTTCCGGACACTTTCCACAGCACGTCGATTCGTCCAGAAAAGTCACTACACGGCTGCCCTCCCGACGCCGAGACCCACACGTACATCGATGCGTCCGTCGCAAACTCGCGCACCGTCACGGTTGCATCCTCGCTCTCCGTCCATGACAAACCTGGCGTCGTCCCTTGCGACTTTGCATAACTCTCTTGCAGCGCACCGTGCGCCGGCAGCTTGCGCAGCTCGGCCATCGCGCGAGCCGTCATGGATGCTGACGGTCGACGCGCGGCAGCCGTCGTGAGCGTCGGCAAGTCCGCTGCTCGAGCAACAAGTGCGTCGCGACAATCACCAGTTGTCTCGACCAACCCCGCGACCAACAGCCGCCCGCCCGCGCTCATGCCCCACGCCTCTTCCGCGATGCGCTGCTCCGACAACGGCGGCGTCACGACACCGTCTTCTTCGCCCCCGCTCCATCGTTCCCGCTCTCCGAAGTGCGGTTCGACGCGAGCTAGAATGAACGGTGAAGCCAGCTTGCCTCGACAAACATCGCCGTTCGGGCCCGATAGACGCACAGCGCGTCCCAGATGGCGCGTGATGAATTTCGGAAGCGCGGCTTCGTCGACATCTCGGTGCACGACGATGGGACTTTCGCTACTCGCCAAACGCGGCGCGCCTTTGGTCCACTGCACGTCGTCCGCTTCGGTCGAGAGCACGACGAGCGGTTCGCCCTGGTCCCCCACGACATGCGCAAACTCGATGACGTCGATATTTCCCGACGTTGTCGAAGGTTTGTCAGCGGATGCAAGTGCGGGATCCGCGATGGCCAGGGGTGTCGCGGCGACGTCGCGAAGCTGCACGGGAGTCTGAGGTTTCGAACAACTCGATGCGGCCAGAGCGAGGACAAAGAGGGTCACGCGAGCGAACATGATGGAGCGTCTTTCATGGAGCATGCCGACGCAGGATCAAAGCAAATGCAGCGGATTGTGAAGGGTTGCGACGGCAGCGACGTGTCTGTGTATCCACGGGCGTATCGCGATCGCCACGGGTGATTTTTCACTGCGCCGTTGCGGGCGTTGATGCTGGCGTGGAAGTGGGTGCGGCGGGCTTGGGCCTGGCGTTCCACATGCGCGTGGCAAGGATGAACCCAATAAGAGCAACGGGAATCATGGCAATGGGCCATTGCTTCCAGTTCGCCGGGTCTTTGTCAGCAGGCGCTGCGGGAAGAATGCGACCATAAAGAAACATTTGGAGGCTGGTACCAAGGTAAACGAATCCGTCGATGATACCCGTTGCCGTGCCGGCGTTTTTCTTGCCACCGAAATCAGCGCTCGCCGTGCCCGAAAGCATTCCGTGCACGCCAATCACGCACAACGACATGAATACGACGGAAAAACCTGTGACCACGGTGCCAAGCGTGAGAAGCGTGAGGATCGCGCCCACGACAAGACCGCCGTAGAGCACGGCTGCAACGGGGCCTCGGCGCGAAGCAAAGACGTGGTCGGAAATGAAGCCGGCGAAAACGCCACCGAGAATGCCCGCAACGCAGAGCAACACGCCCCAGTTTGTCGATACGAATCCACCTTTGATGCCGGTTTTGGCGGCAAATACGAGATACCACTGCATGACGGCATTTCGCAAAAATCCGCTGCAAAATTCGATTGCAACGATGATCCAAATGATTTTTTGCGAAAATAAGACGCGCGCCACCTCCACAACGCTTCGCCTCGGTCCCGTATCGCCGCTCGACGCATCGCCCGTGTCGAAATCGGCAAGACCCGCTTGGCTCGGCAAATCACGAAGGACAAACGCGTCTAGAATGCAGAACACGATGAGCGTGATTGCTGGAACGACAAACGCATTCGTCAAACCCGCGGACGCTGCAACCATGCGGCTGCCGTCGTAAGCAAAATAAAGCCCGAGCGAAATCAATATCCCAAAAACACCACCCAGCATGCCGCGTTCGCGCACGTGAAACCATGCAGCATTGACCTTGACAATCGACACCGCCCCGAAACTTTGAAAATACATGTTCGCGGCGTTCAGCAACGTCATCGTCTCGATGACGTCCGCATGATCCATGTTCCCCGCCAGCGCTCGACTCACAACGCCGCCCATCAGCAGGTTCATCACGGCAGAACCAGCGGTCGCGATGAGCATCGTCGTGCGACCACCCCACCTGTCCGTCAGCGGACCGTTGAGCAAGAACGCCACGCCATACACGGCCGAACCGATACCGCTGATGTCGCCAAACTCGAGCTTGGTCATGAGACCGAGTTTTTCGAGCAGCGGCGCATTCGCCGACATGTTGTATCGCCCGAAGTAGAGCAGGGCGTACGTCAAACCGAGCGGAAACCAATTCATGAAGCGTCGACGCTTGAACGCTTCCGAATGACCGATGTCGATCTTCGGCAAACGAACTGTCACAACGACGATCGCCGCGAGCAGAAGCAGAATCGGGAGGAAGCTCTTGACCCAGTTCGGCATGACGCTCGCATGGTACTCGACTGCGCATCACGTTGCCGAGTGCGAATGTTTGGACTGCGCAACAAGCCTTCAAGCCTTGCGTTGCGACCGCTTTGCCACCACCTTGCGACCGATGTCCATCGATGACGCGATCGCCGTGTCCGACCTTCCCACGGACCCGAGCGTCGTGCGTCGCGACAGGCTCCTGGGGGCGCTTTTCGCCGTCGATCCGGACATGTCGCTCTTGCAGCACCGGCCGGAATTCTCCCTGCTCGTGTCGCCAAGCGCGCCGCCGCAGATATTTCTGCTGCCCACGCGAGATCGTGATGCGCAAAAGCGGCTGCCAGAAATCGTCGCGGAGATCGTTCGAGTCGCAAGTACCGGCAACATCCCGACGCACGTGGTGGCCATCGGCGGTGGTCCGGCGGTCGTGCAAGCGCTCCTTTCGGGATCTCGCGGCGCAGCCAACGTGCGGTTCGGTTTTCATCACGTCGATGACGCCAGTCGTTTCGCGCATGTCGCCGGAGACAAACTCGACGTGCTCGAAGCTGCCGCCTCTCGAATCAAGCACAGCGAAGCGCCTTCGCCCGAACGTTTGCGCGAAGCGCTCGTGCGCGGCCGAGCGCTTGTCGAACGTGATCAGCAGGCGATCTCGAAGCTGCGTGGACAAACCCCGGTGACCTTCGCGCTCATCGCGGCATGTGGTGCCGTGGCACTGTTCGCGGTGGTCGCGGCGCGTTCGTCCGAGTACGCAAAGGTGATCATGATGATGGGCGCAACGAACGGCCCGCTCGTTCGTGCGGGTGAAGTGTGGCGCCTGTTCGCGTCGACGTTCCTGCACTGGAGCGTGATGCACATCATCATGAACATGCTGGCGCTATTCCACTTGGGCATGCTCCTCGAGCCGATTCTAGGTGCCCGCCGGTTTTTCATTCTGTACGGTTTGTCTGGACTAGGTGGATCGCTCGTCACGACGTACCTGTCCGACAACAAGATGAGCGCTGGTGCATCGGGGGCGATCTGGGGGCTCATGACCGCGGTCCTCGCCATCGTGGTGTTCCCCCGAGGGCTCTTGCCGCCGCTCCTCTTGGCACGACTGAAGTCGAGCGCCTGGCGACCGTTGGTGCTCAACGTAATCTTGAGCTTCTTGCCAGGCATCGACATGCTCGCGCATTTTGGAGGCGGTTTCTTTGGGTTTGTCGTAATGATTTTGTTCGTGGGTGAAGGACTTGTGCCGATGGATCAGCGCGCGCCTGGCGTGAGCATCGAGACGGCTCCACGTCCGTGGCTGACTTTGATCGCCGTGGTCATCGCGCTGGCGATGGTGGCATCGATCGGGATGGGGATGATGGCGGTGAAGGGGTGACTTACGCCGCGCGATACGAAAGCACCTCGGCGCTGATGACACGCGTTGGCTGATGCGGACCGCTCACGAGTTCACGAACCTGCTCAGCAACACTCGCGGAAAACCTCGGCTCCCCGCAACGATTGCAGACGTCGGCCGGGATGTTCTCGACGACAAACACACGATCGGCTACGCGGAACGTTTCGCTGACATGTTCCGACTGAAACTCTTCGCAACCACAGACATCACAAATCATGAGCGGAACCTTCGGCGAGTGTATCCCAAATCCCAGTGTTCGAGCGATGGAATGTAGAGAGTTATGACGTGTACGGCTGGACTGCACGCACGTGACACTTGGAGGTGCAACGGTTCTCCGGTGTCCGTATGGCCGAGCATGAGGCAGCTTGGTGAATATTTGTCGTCGGGATAATCCTCAATGATTGCTGCTGTGCTGCCCGCATCGCGAATCATTGCGTCACTGATATTTCGTTCAACCATGCGACCAAGTGCATGCCGGGAAAGACTGTAGCGCCCAAGGGACAGCAACCGGCGAATCTCTTCGATGCTTCGCATGCGTACGCCGTACCAAAGCCTACTGCCGAGGCGAAATCAAGCACGGCTGTTCGAGTTTGTCATTCAGCATTCGCGCGAGTTACGTTGACGCGATGCCCATGGTCAAACCATCATCTGTCGCAACGCCGAGCGGAGCGGATTGCGGCGGCGAAGGGGTGATCGTTCACCCAGTCTTGGGCAAACCATGCTACAATCGCCACATGAACATCGCTGATCGAGTTCGGGAGGTGACAGAAACTCTACCCTCCGAAAAACAGGCGGAAGTGCTTGATTTCGTGGAATTTCTGCGCAATCGGACCGTCCAGCAAGCTGTCGCAGAAGACGCAATGAGAAAAGCCAAACTGCGAGCTGAAGGGTTTGGCGCTCTTCGTGGCGCATTTTCCATCGCACCCGACTTCGATGCACCGCTGTCCGAGGATATTCTACGCGACGAGGGCACGCCTTCCCTTTGACCACCAACCATCGCAGCCTGCGACAAACTTCGGGCCCTCGATCGTTCCCGACGAACACGTAGCAGATGTCGTGCCGACGCTTCATCGCAACAGCGTTGCTCCGAGCACGCCGAACCTGTGGACCACACAATGCGAGGCGCCGGGGAAAGACAAGACTGCACGGAGTGCTTGCTTTTTTCATGGCAAAGGGCCATGCCTCGGCCGTCCCAAGGAGTCGTCATGTCCGCACCGTTTGTCTCTGCTTCACAACCCTCCGTGGCCATCATTGGCGCTGGCATCATTGGTCTCTCCATCGGCTTTCGATTGGCGCAGGCGGGCTGTCGCGCCACCGTGTTCGACAGCGCCGATGCGGGGCGCGCCGCGACGTATGCCGCGGGTGGGATGCTTGCAGCAGGCGTGGAAGCGGAACCCGGCGAGCAGGTGCTGTTGCCGCTCTGTCAAGCAAGTCAAGCGATGTGGCCCGAGTTTGCCCGGGAACTCGAGGTGGCAAGTGGCGAGCGCGTAGACTTGCGGCTCGACGGAACGCTCGTCGTGGCGCTCAATCGTGACGACGTGGAAGTGTTGCGTCACAAGTATGAATTTCAGCGGGGTCTGGACATTGAGATCGAATGGCTTTCGGGAGCTGCTGCGCGAGAGCGCGAACCGCATTTGCATCCGCGCACCGCGGGGGCAGTCTTTTCGCCGAAGGACGGTCAAGTCGACAATCGCAAGGTCGCGTCGGCTTTGAAAGTGGCTCTTGCACGAGCAGGTGGGGTTTTGCACGAACGAACGCCGGTTTCGGGAATCGATATCGAAGCGGGGCGAGTGCGGGGAGTTGTCGTTGCGGACAAACTTCATTCGGCAGACGTCGTCGTGCTTGCGGCGGGTGCGTGGTCGCGCACGATGGCGGGTTTGCCCGCGGACGCATTGCCGCCGGTTCGTCCGATCAAAGGACAGATGCTCGCCGTGCGTATGAACCCGAGCGAGCCACTCGTGCATCACGTGATATGGGCGCCGAAGGGGTACTTGGTGCCGCGTTTCGATGGTCAATTGATCATTGGAGCAACATCGGAGGAGAAGGGATTCGACACGAAGATGACGGCCGGTGGCGTCATGGCATTGCTCGATGCGGCATGGCGTGCGTTTCCGGGTTTGGAGGAGCTTCCGATCGACGAGATGTGGACGGGATTTCGCCCGGGATGTCGTGACGATGCGCCGGTGCTCGGTCCGGTACCGGGCGTTGCGGGTCTCGTGTATGCGACGGGGCATCATCGCAATGGCATTTTGCTTGCGCCGATTACGGCAAACACGATGGCCGATTTCGTTTTGAATGGAAAACTCGACGACCGTCTCTCCAAATTTGGAATGGATCGGTTTTCTCGAGATCGGGCAGCTTCATGATACGACTCAATGGCCAATCCCTGGCGTCCGCGCCTGGGCGTCTTGCGGATCTGCTCGCGGAGCATGGATTTCGCGGCGAGACGCGAGGCGTTGCTGTGGCGATCAACGGTACCGTCGTGCCGCGTTCGAAATGGAACGAGACGGTGCTATCCGATGGAGACGACATCGAGATTGTCAAAATCATGCAAGGTGGTTGAAGTGGTGTATAAAGACAAACCAAATGGAAAGTCGAATGATTCACTGGTCATTGCGGGGAAATCATTTTCGTCGCGATTGCTGCTCGGATCTGCCGGGTATCCGAATCAAAACGTGTTTCTGGATGCGTTTGCAGCATCAGGCGCGGAAATCCTGACGGTATCGATTCGGCGTGCCGACTTTTCGGGTCATGGCGAATCGCTGTTCGACCTCGTGGCAGGTCGCGCGTTTCTTTTGCCAAACACGGCGGGCTGCGCCACGGTGAAAGATGCGGTCTTGACGGCAGAACTCGGTCGCGAAGCGCTTGAGACAAACTGGGTGAAGCTCGAGATCATTGGGGATCGCGAGACGCTTTATCCGGATGTCGAGCAGCTCGTGCGCGCTGCCGAAGAGCTCGTGCGGAAGGGTTTTACTGTTTTACCCTACTGTACCGATGATCCGATCGTTTGTCAGCGTTTGGCCGATCTTGGGTGTGCCGCGGTCATGCCGCTTGGTTCACCGATTGGATCGGGCCTTGGAATTCTGAATCCGTACAACCTCGAACGAGTCTGTGCGCGCTCGTCGGTTCCCGTGGTTTTGGATGCGGGTGTGGGAACGGCGTCGGACGCGGCGCTTGCCATGGAGATCGGGTGTGATGCGGTGCTGCTCAACACGGCAGTGTCGCGCAGCAATGACCCCGTCAAGATGGCGACGGCGATGAAGTTTGCGGTCGACGCGGGGCGCATGGCGCGTTTGGCGGGGCGAATTCCGAAGAAGATGCGCGCGGAAGCGTCGAGCCCCGAGCTTGGGCTCATCGGGGGCTGACACGGCCCATGGGTTTGGCTAGGCTGCCTGCTCCGCTGCTCTTGATCACGGATCGCATGCAGGCGCGTCTGCCGCTTTTGGACGTGATTGCGTTAGCCTTCGAGGGCGGGTGTCGTTGGGTGAGTGTGCGCGAAAAGGATTTGCAACCCTTGCAGCGTCTGGCGCTCGTGGAGGACATTCTACCCATCGTGCGACGGTTTGGCGGGACGCTTCTCGTGCACGCGGACATGCACGCGGCGGCTCGAGCGGACGGCGTGCACTTGCCCGCTGGCGCGGATGTCGCAGCAGCGCGTGTGTGCCTTGGTGAAAGTGCCATCATTGGATTGTCGTGCCATACCTTGGAGGACGTTGCGGCATCAGACGGCGCGGATTACGTGACGCTCGGGCCGTTTGCTCCGACGGCGAGCAAACCAGGCTACGGGCCAGTGTTGGATCCACAGATGCTGCGACAAACTGCGGAATGCGGGAAAACCGTGCTGGCGCTGGGCGGAGTGGACGAAACGAACGCCGGTGTGTTTCGACGGGCGGGCGCATCAGGCATTGCCGTCATGGGCGGGATCATGCGGAGCGACGATCCGGCAAATTGCGTGAAGCGCATTCTCGGGGCGTGGGACGACAATCACCCATCTGGCTATCCACGATGAAAATTCCAACATGGCCCATTCATCATGAAGATCATCAAATTCCAAGACGATAGACAACGTCGGTGCGTTTTACCAAACCCTCCCTCGCGCGTCGTATCCCTTGTCCCAAGCGACACGTACTCGATCATTCGTTTGGGTGCCAAAGACAAACTCGTCGGACGCACGCTGTTTTGCGTCGAGCCTGCGGCGGACGTCCGTGAAATTGAAATCGTTGGAGGCACGAAGGATGTGGACGTCGACCGCGTCATTGCGCTCGAGCCGGATCTCGTGATCGCAAATCAAGAGGAAAACACGCGCGCGCAAATCGAACGCCTCGATGCAGCGGGCATTTTCGTTCTGGTTTCGTTTCCCAAACGGTTTGCCGAAGGCATTTCGCACGTCGCACGTCTCGCCATTGCGCTCGGCGTGTCGGAAACGCCCGCGGCCCGGAGCCTCGTTGCGGCTGCCTATCATGCGCATCGCGAAGCCGAGCGGCGACGGCAAGAGCAGCCGCCGGTGCGAGCTTTCGTGCCCATTTGGATGGATCCGCTCATGACCGTGCACGAAGCCACGTTCGTCTCGGACATGCTCGATCTCGTTGGAGGACAAAACATTTTCGCAGACAGGTCGCGCCGCTATCCGCTTGCCGCAGATCTTGGACGAACCCTGCCACATGCGGCCGAGCGTGTGGGCGCGCGCGACACGCGTTACCCGCGCGTGACGCTCGATGAAGTGGTCGCTCGACAGCCCGAAGTTGTGGTGCTTCCTGACGAACCGCATGCGTTCACCGAAGCAGATGCGGACATCTTTCGGTCGCTCGACATTCCGGCAGCAAAGAGCGGACGAATCGTGTTCTGCGACGGCAAGGACCTCATTTGGTACGGCGCGCGCAGCATCGAGGGTCTCGAGCGGCTCAGGAGGCTCGTGCTCGGTGACGGTGCAAAAATCTGAATTTGGCTTTGCAAATCCGACCGAGTCGCGGTAACTCCGATCGGCCGACATACAATGGGACACACGCCATGACTTGGAATCGTAAAGAAGTCGAAAGCAAGGTCGTCGAAGTTGTCACCAAGCATCGTCAAGTGGAGGCTGATGTGCGTCTGTCGACGCGCATCGTCGCCGATCTTGGTATCGATTCGCTCGGCGTGATGGACTTGGTTGCCGAAATCGAAGACACCTACGCCCTACTGATTCCCGACGAGGCATTGCGGCGAATCGAGACCGTGGGTGATGTCATTGCGGCCATCGTGGAGCGTCTCGAACAAAGCGGGAGGTTCAGCGCATGAGCGGGCAGACGGGGCGCACGGTCGCGCGAGCGATTGAGGACGCGGCGACGGAAACCAAGACGGGATATCGGTTTCTCGGGGAATCACGACAGGACGAACGGTTTTTCTCGTACGCAGATGTCGAACGGGAAAGTGGTCGTTTTGCGGGAGCCATGCAAGCGCTTGGGCTTCGTAAAGGTGACCGAATTGCCCTGATTTTGCCGGACAACGCTGATTTTGTTTTTGCGTTTCTCGGAGCCGTACGTGGGGGCATCGTGCCCGTGCCGATTTATCCGCCGACCGGCCTTGGCAAACTTGCCGGATATCTCGACAATACGCTGCACATCGTCGCCAAAAGCGGCGCCCGGGTGCTCTTGACAAACAAGGAAATCAAATTGCTGCTCGGCACGATTGCAGCCAAGGCCCCCGCGCTCGAGCAAGTCGCTGCGGTCGAAGACGTACGGGTCATGCGCGAGCGATTGCGCCCCGTCGATGTCAGCCCGGATGATGTGTGCTTTTTGCAATTCACGAGCGGGTCGACGGCGCGTCCGAAAGGGGTGACGTTGACGCATGCGAACCTTGCGGCAAACGTCCGTTCGATCATGCAGCTTGGCCTTGGCGTGACGGATGCCGTCGATTCTGGAGTTTCGTGGCTGCCGCTCTACCACGACATGGGTCTCATCGGGTTTGTCATTGCGCCCATTTATCACAAGAATGCAATCGCATTCTTGCCCCCGCTGCTCTTCTTGAAGCGTCCTGCTCGTTGGCTCGAAGCGGTATCCCAACACCGAGGAAGTGTTTCATTTGGGCCGAATTTTGCCTACGCCTTGTGCGTCAAACGTATCAAGGACTCGGAAATGAAGGGGCTCGATCTTTCGTCGTGGCGCGTTGCAGGGTGCGGAGCAGAACCCATTCGCGCAGAGAACTTGCGCGCGTTTGCGCAAAAGTTTGCACCCGTAGGATTCGACGAACGAGCGTTCGTGTGTTGTTATGGTTTGGCCGAGTCGACGCTGGCCGTGTCGTTCAGTGGAGTGGGCAAGGGCGTCGTGACGGATGTCGTGGACGGTGAGCAGTTGTGGTCCGAGGGGCGGGCCGAGCCCGTCAAAGAGGGCAGTGCGCGGGCATCGGCCATTGTGCGATGCGGTCCGGCATTCGAGGGGCACGAGGTACGCATTTTTGCGCCCGATGATGCGGAAAGCGTAACACCACTTGGAGAACGTGAAGTCGGAGAAATTCGCATTCGCGGCGCAAGCGTGATGCAAGGGTATCACGGCGATCCAGACGCGACTCGAAGTGCATTTGCCGGTGGGTATTTGCGAACGGGCGATATCGGCTATGTCGCAGACGGCGAAGTCTACGTGTGCGGGCGGTCGAAGGAAGTGGTCATCGTCAATGGGCGCAACTATTATCCGCAGGACATCGAATGGGAGGCGAGTCAAGTGGAGGGGATTCGGAAAGGAAACGTCATTGCATTTGGAACGATGACGGGCACAGGTGATCGTGAACGAGTGGTCGTTGCATTCGAGACGAGCGTCATGGATGAAAAGGCGCGGCAAGCCCTCGTTGCGAAGGCGCGTGAAGCGATTCAGCAAGCGGTGGGTTTGACCGTGGACGATATCGTTCCGCTCGCACCAGGGGTTTTGCCGAAAACGTCGAGCGGCAAGCTGCAACGCGGAAAAACACGCGAGCTGTACGAATCAGGCGAGCTCGTGCGACGAACAAGCGCGCGCGAAATGGACAAACTGGACTTGGCCAAGGAATTTGCCAAGAGTCAGCTCGGCTATTTCCGGCATCGGTTGTTTGGAAAAGCGGACGATTGAACGGCAAAGATCTTCAAAATCCCCCCTCCAGTGACAACCCCGGAATCGTGATCGGTCCGAGCGTTCGTGGCTGACAAATACCTTCTTCGCACGTCACGTCGAAGACTTCTTTGCTCAGCGTCGCATTCTGAATGTCGAAAATCAGCCCAAGATAACCCGTTTTTCCTACGGACCACCTGCGCGATACGCGAACATCGAGCCGGTAAAACGGACGCGTGCGCTGCGGATCCGGATTCGGCAGACGACCCGTGCCGGCTTCTTCCGCAGGGAATCCACTATAAAAAACATGCCGGACGCCTCCGCGCCAATGCTTGTTGAATTCGTACAGGATCGCGACGTGCGCGACATGCGTGCGGTCCACCGCGGAAGGCACGGTCACGCCATTCGACGACGTGCGCGTCGAACGCGACAGCGTGTACGATGCAATGAAGAGCATGTCTTTTCGCAACGCCCCGCGAGCATTCCATTCGACGCCATACGCATCGCCCGTGCTGCGAGACAAAAACCGCTCCGGCCCGAGGCTCGTGCCTCGATCGGTTCCAATGGGATCAGTCATGCCAAACGTCACTTGGCGAAAAACGCTCGCACCAAGCTCGATCGGAATGGGAAATAGTTTGACTTCGGCCCCGAAACTCGACTGGAGACTTCTTTGCAGTCCGCCCGCGATTCCCGCAATTTGCAGCGCGGGCAATGGGGCAAACCCGGGCAGTTGCGACGCCAAACCAATCGTTGGCACGAGCTTGACGCGGTCGCCCACGCCAAACCGTGCCACGATCTTCGGGTCGATCGCCGTTGCATCGTTGCCCAGCGATCGATAGTGATCCACGCGCAATCCGGGAGTGATCGTCGATCGTTCATCCAAGACGAACAGCGCATCGACCCAGCCTCCAAACACAAAATCCCAGCGACTCGGAAACAACGCCCGAAACGCCTCGTCGAGCTGCGATAGGGCAAGCGGTCTTTCCAGGCAAGTTGCATCCCCCGCTGGACACGGCTCGTGATGAACCATATCGTAATGATCGGCCATGACGTCGATGCCTGCGCGCACGAGCGCTTTGCCATGGCCGATTGGCTTTGCAAAATGAATGCGCGCACCGATCTTTGCATTCGTCGCGCGCTCCACGCCTACGTCACGCGAACGGTCGAGGCCGAGTGTCAACGCTGCTCGAAGTTTGCCCCCCGAATCGAATTCATGATCATAACGCAGATCGACCCTGTGAAAGTCTGCATCGAGAAGCGTGTCCCGTTGGTCGGTTTCTCCCGTCGTGGCCGCAAGTTTGTCCCACGCTCCAAACGCGAGCACCGAGAACTTCCCACGCGTACCAATTCGATGCGTGAACCGAGCTTGATAATCGGCGTATCCCAAATCGACGTTCTTGACGAGCGCCGACAGCAGATGCGCCCCGGCCGCATAATGCCCACCGACGAGCACCGTTGCATCCTTTGAAATCGGACCTTGCACGACTCCCCCAAGATCAACGAATCGCATCATGCCCTCGCCGCGCCATTGCGTTGGCAGCGGCGCTGGTTCGGCATCGACGGCAGCTCCTGCAATTCGCCCAATATCGGCAGGATAGGGCCCCAAATGCAAATTCACCCGAGAAACCAGCGGCGCCGGAATGACGCTCGGTCCTGCGCCCGCGTGAAAAAGAAGCGGAACCCGCAAACCGTCGTAATAATACCCGATATTTCCAGGAGGCGCGCCCCGAATATAAAAATAGGGCAAACCGCTCGCCGTCGGCGTAACACCGGGTTGCAATTCAATCGCGCGGTAGGGATCTCCGAGCACCCCGGGCATGTCGCGAATGTCTCGCCGTTTCAACGACACCGAGCCCGCTGGCGCCTTGTCGCCCTCGACCGTCACGTCGATGGGCTCGGGAGTCTTGGGTGCTTCTCGAGCGTCCGCTGACGAAGGAGTGGTCGACGGGTCTGTCGGCGCTGGCTGTGCGTGCGCAAAACGCGGCAAGAATGCCATCAACAGCATTGCGGCACCGAGGAGTCGTCGTTCGAGCGTCCATGTTCGGGCCGCCATACCCGCAGCGATGGCATGACGAGCCGACAGATGCAACGGTCGAAGCTTGCCCGACGGCAAAAGCTCGTACGGAACGTCGACTCGCGCTGGCGTTCGGGCCCGAGACCTAATACGCTGCGACACGATGACGGACACGGAAAGCACGCGCATCGACCCGAATCTCGACCTCGAAGCCGAGATTGTGAGGCTCAAGCGAGAGCGAAACGCCGTTTTGCTCGCGCACTACTACCAAGAGGGGGACATTCAGGATCTTGCGGATTTCCTTGGAGATTCGCTGCAGCTTGCCCAGCAAGCGAAAAAAACCACGGCCGACGTCATCCTCTTTGCCGGCGTGCACTTCATGGCCGAAACGGCGAAGATCCTCAATCCCGATCGCATCGTCGTCGTGCCCGATCTTCAAGCCGGCTGCTCGCTGGCGGATGGTTGTCCCGCCGATCGTTTTCGAGCGTGGCGCGCGAAGTACCCCGATGCCGTTGCCATCACGTACATCAATTGCAGCGCCGAAGTGAAAGCCGAAAGCGACTACATCTGCACGTCATCGAACGCCGAGAAAATTGTCCGGGCCGTGCCCGAAGACAAAGAGATCCTCTTTGCTCCCGACAAGAACCTCGGACGTTGGCTCATCGAGAAAATCGGCCGTCCGATGCGCCTGTGGCAAGGGAGCTGTTCGGTGCACGAAACCTTCAGCCTGCGCAAGATCGTGGCTCTGCGAGAACGACACCCCGATGCCAAACTCATCGCGCATCCCGAATGCGAAGAACCGATCTTGAAGCTTGCCGACTTCATCGGTTCCACGACAGCGCTCTTGCGATACACCACGACAGACGACGCCCGTGCGTACATCGTCGCCACCGAAAGCGGCATCATTCACCAGATGCGCAAGGCATCGCCGCACAAGACATTCATCGAAGGACCGCCCGAGACAAACTGCGCGTGCAACGAATGCCCGTTCATGCGTCTCAACACGCTCGAAAAGGTGTACCTCGCGCTGCGCGATCTGACGCCGCGAATCGAGATGCCCGCGGAGCTTCGTGAACGCGCTCGCGTGCCGATCGACCGTATGCTCGCGCTTTCCTAGGAGACGGAGTCAAACCACCGTCTCACGTTTCCGACGAACCAATGTGCCGGCGTATGGCCTCGGCGACTTCCAATCGATCGAAAAGTCGCTCGACGTAATCGAGCCTATCGGTTTCGATGACGAGCGTTGGAGAAAGATCGTACCGCGCATACCATTGCTCGTAGAGTTTGTCGAGGGCTGCAAGATAACTGCGAGGCACTTTCCGTTCGAATTCGCGACCTCGTTCGCGGATTCTGCGGACAAGGGTTTTCTGTGGGCAACGCAAATAAATCATCAAATCCGGAGGCCGAATTTCTTCACGCAACGTGCAATAAAGGTCTTGGTACATGATCCAGTCGCGATGATCGATGTACCCAGCTTGATGCAAGTGCGCCGCGAAGATTTCGGCATCCTCGTAAAGCGTCCGGTCTTGCACGATAGGCTGAGGGTCCATCGACGCCCGGATGAGAACGTCGCGATGAATGCGAAATCGGCGGACGAGAAAAAAAAGCTGCGAGCTCATGGCCCACCGCCGCATGTCAGCATAAAAATCGGACAAATAAGGGTTGTCCTCGTTTGGCTCGAAGAATGCGAGCATTCCGAATTGCTGTTCGAGCCATTTGACCAGGCTCGATTTGCCAGCCCCCATGTTTCCCGCAACCGCAATGACGCGGGGACGACTCGTCTTCGGATCGTGTCGCAACCGAGACATCGACACTCCTTCAGAGCACCAGTGCAAGTCCGAGGGTTTGTACGAAACTCGCCGCTATCGAGGGAAATGGGTCGACAGAAATGCGGTGCCCATTCGCGTCGATCGCTTGGCCAGCACGCAATGCCGTGCCTCGCTGCCCCACATGAAATGCCCCCATCGCTTCGAACTCCACGCTCAGCCAATTCCTCACCACTTCGATCGACGCACCCAGACCCATCGGAACCTCGACAAACGAGAATGCTCGTTCGCGAACTTGAAATGGTTTTCCAGCGTTCACAACATCGAAACGCCCAACCTCGAGACGCCCCCAACCAGCACCCACGCTGAGCCATGTTCGAACGCGCGAACCCAACGACAACGTGGGGGACAAACGCAAACCAAACGAGTAGCTCGTGACCGTCATCGGACCAGGATCACCGGGCAAACCCAACGTCCCAGACGACGGATCCAATTCGCTCGAACCTCGCACGACGTACAGGTTCGCGCGCAGTTGCCGCACGATGTCGACTCGGGCGGACAAACCTACGCCCAACGCCGATGGATAACGTACGTACGATTCGCCCGCGTCAGTTTGTCCATCTGTAACTCGATGTACGATCGCCACGGCAGCTCCAAGGTCCACATGCCGGCTGACTGGTCGTGCGGCTTGGGCGAGCGGGGGCAGCGGAGCCGGTCTTGGCGCAGTGGGAGCTTCGGATGAACCCTCGTCCGCTCGCACAGTGCCGGGCAATGTCAAGGCAACGACGAACGACGCGCCGAACGCGATGACGCCCCCCATTGAACTCGTTCCGAGGCACGCAGTTCGCATACGCATCTGCGCGAGTTGTAGCAAAGTTCGGGCAAGTCGGTCGATCGAGCAACCACGCTGGGCGCAAGTGTTCGAGGATTCGTGACAAGTGCCCGCTTTTGCGGCACACTTCGCCCGCCATGCAAACGTTCCGGAAAATCTTCGTTCTCGCCACGTTCACCCTTGCTTTGGCGGCTTGTGCCAAGTCCGAAGCACCGCCGCCACCGCAAGCGACGGCACCTGCAACCACGCCCGCACCGCTCGAACCGAAAGCCGCGACGGCGGAAGCCATCAAGCCGATATCGCAGAAGAAGTATGGTCAGCCGGTGACGGAAACCAAAGCCGCGACACTTACCGACTTGGTCAAGGAACCGACGAAGTTTGCAGATCAAACGGTTCGCACGGAAGGCGTCGTTTCTGCCGTGTGCAAGTCGATGGGCTGCTGGATGGAGATTGCCGATTCGTCAGGACAAGCGCACATCAAGATGGCAGGGCACAGCTTCTTCGTGCCGCGTGAAGCGCACGGACATCGAGCCGTGGTGCAGGGCAAAGTTCTGCCTCCCACTGCGGAGAAGGGCATGTGCGGCGCCGACGATGGCTGTGGTCAAGGTGCAAGCGCGAAGTTGGCGAAGGTCGAAATCGAAGCGACAGGCATCGAGTTCGTCGATTGAAACTGTTCTCGATCGGGGGGCGCGGCGCAGCAGGTGATGAGCCAGCTTCCGCAACGTCCCCCTTGCCGTTCGCTCACTTGGCCTCTGCCAAAGCTCGGCTGACGATCTTCTTGAACTTCGTGAGCGGCTGCGCGCCCGAGATGTAATACCCGTTGATGACGAATGCGGGCGTCCCCGTGATTTTCGCGGCGTCGGCAATCTTTTTATCTGCGGCGATCAGGTCCTTGTACGTTTGACCATCGATGGCTGCACCCATCTTTTGCACGTCGAGGCCCAACGACGCGGCAGTCTTTTCAATCCCTGCTCGATCGAGCTGCGACTGATCCTTGAAAAACGCGTCGTGTAGCGACCAAAAACCCTCGGCTCCTTTCTGCTTCCACGCCTCCATCGCTGCGAGCGCAGCGGGCATGGCATTCGCATGGAACGGCAAGGGCATGTTGCGCCAAACGAATCGAATTTTACCTGGGAACGCTGCATCGAGGTCGACCATGGTGTCCGCCGCGCGCTTGCAGAACGGACACTCGAAGTCCGAGAAGATCTGCACGACGACTTTTGCATTCGCTGGACCGCGGCTTGGATGATTTTTCGTCGGCGCGGGAATGGTCACCTTCTCATAAACAGTGATTTTGCCGTCTTTGACGATTGCGTCGTACAGCTTTGCCGCGGCGGTGCCTTTCTTGATGAGCCCTTCGGCGTGCTTGATTTCGTCGTCGATGATTTCCTTGAACTTCTCTGGCTGTTGCGCACCGACGAGACGCCGACCATTGATGAAAAACTGCGGCGTACCCGTGGCTTCGAGATCCTCGGCCAAACCCTGATCTCGCTCGATGAGCGCCAAATGCTTGCGGTTCTTCACCGCATCCATGACTTTTTTCACGTCGAGGCCGAGTGCGTTGGCCATTGCTTCCAGGTCCGCATCCTCAAGTTTGCCGCTTGCGGCAAAAAGCATGTCGTGCGCTTTCCAGAAGGCCGCATCTCCTTTCTGCGCGCGTGCTTCGAGCGCGAGCTGAGCCGCTGCTTCGGCTCGGGAGTGGAACGCGAGCGGATTGCTCTTGTACACGATGCGTAGTTTGTCCCCGTACTCGCGCGCCAAGGATTCGACCGTGTTCGTCGCCCGAATGCAAAACGGGCATTGGAAGTCCGTGAACGCCACCATGGTGACCAGAGCCGTGGTTTTCCCTCGTGTGGGAGACCCATCGAGGGGCACTTTCCACACCGTTGTCGTATCCTCCGCAGGGCGTGAAGGTGCCGCGCCCGGCCGGTCCGACGGCTTTTGATAGTTTTGAGCAGAAAGAACTGCATACACACGTGCCGGCGACGTACCCCCCGCCAAGGACTTCTTGGCTGCCGCTACTTGCTCGTCGATGATCGCTCGAAATGTGTCGACAGGCTGCGCGCCGCTCAAGAACACGCCATTGATGAAAAATGCAGGCGTTCCCTTTACGCCAACGAGCGTCGCGAGTGCAATGTCGTCCTCGATTTTTTTCGTCACCTCCCCTTTCGCAATGACGGCATCGATGTCCCGACGCGAAACACCTCGGGGCAGTGTTCCGTCAATCACGCCCTCGTCCAGCCGATGCAAAAAAAGCGCGTCGTGGTAGGCCCAAAACCACGGCGAACCCCGTAGCGCATGCACCGCCATCGCAGCCTCGGCGGCTGGCTGCGCATGTCTGTGAAATGCGAGCGGATAGTTTTTCCAAACGATTCTCAATTGATCTTTGCCGTAAATTCGTTGCAGCTCGTGCAGCGTGCGCGTCGCGCGTGCACAGAACGGACACTGCAAATCCGAAAACATCACAATCGTGACGAGCGCTTTGGGACTGCCCCAACTGGGATCTGCCGCCGTCACCGGAATCGGGCTTTGCGCGCCAAACCCCGCGTCGACTTCGTCTCCACCCGTCCACGGACCAAGTTCCGCAGGGACAATCGGCACAGCAGGCGCAGGCGCGCCGATCATGCTATCGGCGATGCCTCCGCCTCCCGGCGCCCCTTCGCCACTCAATCTGTCACCCTCGGCTCCTCGTGCTTGCGCCGCGCCCGCTTTGCGTGCCGCCACAGGACCTCGCTCACCATCCGCACCGGCCTTGTCCGGAGAGTTCGTCTCAACAACCTCCGTCTCGTTCGTGGGACCCGCACCGTCTTTTGCACGTGGCACGTCGGCCGATGGAGACGGAGATCCTGCGCAGGCAATCGCACCCATCATTGTTGAGACAAACCCGAGACGAAGGACTTTCGAACGCATGCGCGGCACGATAGCAGGAAAGCGCGAACGCAAGGGCCCGTAGGTCGATGACGCTCGAGAACTCGCCAGATGCTCCGTCGCGGTCAATGAGGCCGACGAGAATGAGCGCAAACCTTCGTGCCGATGCCGTGCATCTCCTATACTCGGCGTCGGAGTATTCGCATGGTGAAGCGCAAAGCGGAACGCGACAGCATCGCCCTTCCAGAGCCGACGTTATGGGCGCGGGCCGTTTTGGTCGGCACGGCGGTGTTGGGCGTGGCGATGAATGATCGGTCGCTCAACATGAGCAACCTGGATCTCTTCGGGCGCAAAGTTCGCGACGCTGTACAGCCGGTCGCTCCGGTCGCAAGTGCGCTTGTGCAGGCGCTCGAGACGCGCGTGAAGTTTGTCGGTGGAAACTTCGACTGTGACCGACTGCGTACGGCTCGAAGTGCAAGCGCTCTTTGCGAAGCCGTGACCACCGCGTCGGCGCTCGACATCGTCGACAAACTAGCGAATGCGCGACTTGAAACGAGCTCGTCGGCCGTGCAATCGAGCCTCGTGGCCGCCGCCGAATCGCTTCACACGCTGCATGACGCAACCGTGGTGAGCACATTGCAACAACTCGTTCGAACCGAACGAAGCGATCTTTCGGCGTCGAAGTATCTGCGCGAAGCGCGCATGATCCTGCATCAAGACGAGATACGTCGCTCGTTGCCGCTCGAGCTCCGCATGGTGGTGGGTGCGGCGGAGGCGTACTTGTCGACGGGCAAGCAGAGCATTGTTGGCTCGTCGGCCTTCGAGTCGGCGCAGGACTACGACTTCGCGACGCCTGCGTCTCCTTCGGCGATCGCGAACGTCGTGGCGCCTGTCGATGTCATCATCGAATCGAAGAAGGGAAGCGTTCCGCCGCCGAGTCAGCCGCGTCGAAGGAAGGACGACGCCAAGAAAAACCCGCTCGCAGCGACGCTCGTCTCGGCGGATCTGCCCATCTTCACACGGGTGAACGTGGAGCGTAACGCGACGGGACTTGATCGTACCGCTGCGCGCGCGATGCTCGACGATGCGTACAGAGAGGCGCTGCAAAAGATCGACGCGGCCAACGCGCCCATGCTCGTCAACGTCGTTGTGGCGCTGGAGGTTGGGCGCGGCAAGTGAACGGTTGCGTACTGCAACGAGCGTGCAAGTGACGAAGCCCGAAGCTTCACGCGCGTACGAATTCGTAAGTTCGTCACGGGCGAGCGCTTTGCGTTTGTTTGTCTAAAAGGAACATCGGCCGCAATCGTTTGAAGACAAACGATGTGTGCGACGAGGATGCGACACACGCATCTGCGAGGCAGGTGCCGCGCAGCTTCGGCAAGCGCGCGTGCGACATCGCCCTCGCGGGCAACCGTTTGCACTCCAAAGCTGTCGCCATCGTCGAGCGCACGGTTTATCTCGGGCGCATTTGTTCGAGTTGCTGGAAGCTTTGGTCTTGACGGCACGTGTCCATCCCGAGGATGCTCATCGAGGGAGAGCCTGTGCTGCGCCACCTCAAGATCGACAGATTTCGTGGTTTCACGACGCTCGACGCGGAGTTGTGTCCGATGAGCGTTTTGCTTGGACCCAACAGTTCGGGGAAAAGCTCCATTCTCCACGGTGTTCGGCTTGCGTGTTCCGCACTCGCTTGGACGCTCCAACAAGAGCCTGTGCCGAGGATGAGCGGCGATTGGATCGTCGTTTGGTGGGATCATCCCGTGCGGGAAGACGCGGCATTCTTGCCATCGATGCGCACGGAAGAGCTGTTTATCAACAAGGGGAGCGACGGACTCTCCATCACCCTTGGATTCGACGATATCGATTTCATTCACGAGCTTCGGGTATCGCTCCGATATGGCAGGAGCGATGCGTTACGGCTCGATGTGCGTGTGAAAAGCCCGAAAGCTTTGGACGCGGTGGGAGGGATCAAGCAGAAGTCGAAGCACCTTGCTCCCGCATTGCTGAATGCACTGGCAAACAAAGAACCCATTGCTGTTGCAATTCCCGCATTCTACGGTGTCGTTCGAGACGAACCGTATGTCAACGATGCTCAGCTCGAGCGTCGATTGGGCGTGGGTGAGCAAGGTCGGGTCGTGCGCAATCTGATCGCGAGGCTTCCGGGGCTCAAGGAGCTCAGCGACTTGTTGCGCATGAGCGTCGGGGCCGAAATCGTTCGCAGTACATCGGGTCAACAACTGCAAGTGGTCGAAGAGCTTTCCACGCATTACCGCGACAACAATGGCAATCTCGAGCTTTCGTCGGCAGGAACGGGCCTTGTTGCTTTGACAGCACTTTATTCTGCCTTGGTGTGGTACAAGCCCCGTGCTCAGGGGCGTCCGCTGATATTCCTGCTCGACGAACCCGAAGCGCATCTTCATCCCAAGCTTCAGGGTGAGACGGGCGAGCACATTGCCAAATTGCTCCACGAATTCGGCGCGCAGGCACTCATTGCGACGCATTCGGTTGAAATGATCAATCGGCTCGGGTTGCGTCCAGACGTCGTGCTTCTCAGCATCGACCGTAGTGCGAAGCAGCCGGCCATACGACTCACGACGGAAAATGAAGTCATCGAGCGATTGGAATCGTTCTGTGATCTCAGCCCCTTCAACAGCTTGAAGCTCCTGCGATCACGTCGCGTGCTATTTCATGAAGGCAAGTCCGATCAAAGGATTCTGGATGCTTGTGCAAGGTCTCTTTTTGCGCACGATCCAGCACGCTTCGAAAGGTTTTCCCAATGGACGTTCGTCGCGCTTGCAAGCGAAACGAATGCAGACGCAAAGGACATCTTCATGAAGGCGTTTGCTCCTCTTGCCGCCATGGACAAGGGGGGCGACGTCATTCGAATCGTGCGCGTTCTCGATCGCGATTACCACCGCTCGCCTATGCTTGGACCCGAGCGGGCCGATAGTGCGATGACGGAATTCGACATCGTGTGGTCGCGTTACAGTATCGAGTCGTTGTTTCTCGACGCATCGTGCCTAGCGGCGTGGCTGTACCCTTTTCTAGCAGGTCGGCCCGGTGCTCCCTCGATTGGGGATCTCGAGAAATGGGTCCAGGATGGCATAGACGTCGCCAATACCGACAAAGATCTCATCGAACACGCGACCCAACGGATCTCCGTGCGTGACCTGCGAAAACTCACCATTGGTGCGCTTCATTCAGATCAGCAGATGATTCACGTGCTTCGCGATGCCGAACAAAAGGTGAAAGCGGAGCCTCATGTGTATCAGGACGGCAAGAGACGCGCTGCACGAGTGCTCGAACACGTCAGAAATGCGCTCCCCCTATCCCTGCAAAATCGGGTGCGTGGCGACATTGGCGATGTCGTACGTTATGCTCCGTCGCCTTCGACGCTAACGGCACCGGCGCTGATTCCGGCCGAGATTGAAGCACTCTTGAGATATCTCGCGTCGTAGGTATTCGCGAGGCTGTGCGAATGCGCGTGATCCGTTGCACTACATCATGCGCGCGCCATTGCAACGACTTCTCCAACCAGTTTCTCGATGCCCGCCGCAGCTTCCGAAATGCTATTGGCCAGCATGTACGCCGGAGTCGTGACCAGCTTGTGTTTGGCGTCGACGACGGTGCCTTCCACCCCGCACGCCTTGTGACACGCCCCCATTTGCTCAATGGCCTCTGCCGTCTTCTTGTCGCTGCCGATGGTCACGTGCGGTTTTTCGTCGCCCAGTAGTTTGGCAATGAGCGCTGGAGCAATACAAATAGCACCAATGGGCTTTTTCGCCGCATGTACACCGCGCACCACCCGAGCAACATCAGCGTGAACGGTGCAATCGGCGCCTTTGACGGCGAAGTCGCATAGGTTTTTCGCGGCGCCGAAGCCGCCAGGCAGTATCAACGCATCGAGCGATTCGATCGAGACCGTCGCGAGATCCTCGATCTTGCCTCGAGCGATGCGCGCCGCTTCGACGAGCACGTTGCGCGATTCGCTCGCGGGCATCTCACCGGTCAGGTGATTGACGACGTGCATTTGTTGAACATTCGGGGCCATGCATCGGATCGTGACGCCTGCACGATCAAGCGCGAGCATCGTAATGACCGCTTCGTGGATTTCTGCGCCGTCGTATACGCCGCAGCCCGACAAGATGACCCCAACGGTGAGTTTGGACATGGCTCGTTCTCCTGAGTTCGTATGAACGGGCGCCATTGTACACCGTTCGAGGCGCGGCGCTACGAAAGCAACGCTGTCCGCAATTCCGTGAATCAGGCGAAACGTGGAGGGATGGGCAACGCGTGAAACGAGCTTTCAATGAAAATCGCCCGATCCATTCAACCCATGTCGCCCGAGACGGCACGCCATTGCCGAGCAACCGGACCGACGCCGACCTGCGCCAAACAACGCATGTACGCTCGATCGATTTCGTGCAACGCTGCGCGCGGCATGTCCGCCCCCTCGTCGCATCGTCCAACCATCGTGCTCGCCGTGACCGGCAGCATCGCCGCGTACAAGGCCGTCGAAGTTGCTCGCCTCCTCATTAAGACAGGCGCACACGTCCTGCCCGTGCTCACCCGCGCCGCCAAGGAATTCGTTGGTCCACAAACCTTCAGCGGCATCACCGGCCATCCCGTCGCCGACGACATGTTCGATCCAACGTTTGCCGGAGAAAAACATGTCGAACTCGGACGAACGGCAGACCTTCTCTTGATCGTCCCCGCAACCGCCGATCTGTTGGCTCGCATCGCCACCGGACGAGCAGATGACTTGCTGACAGCGCTCGTGCTCTGTGCCTCCTGTCCCATCGTCGCAGCGCCCGCGATGCACCCGCGCATGTGGGCACATCCCGCCACCGCGCGAAATGTCGCGACCATCCTGAGCGATCGACGCCTGTCCTTCGTAGGACCCGTCGATGGAGAGGTCGCATCGGGTGAACGAGGCATCGGACGCATGGCCGAACCCGAGGAGATTGTCCAGACCGCACTGTCGATGCTCGAGCCCCGTGATCTCCTCGGCCTGCGCATCGTCGTCACCGCAGGACCCACCGTGGAAGACATCGATCCCGTTCGCTTCTTGGGCAATCGATCGACCGGCAAGATGGGGTTTGCCTTGGCTGAACGAGCTGCTGCACGCGGTGCCGACGTCACCCTCGTCGCAGGCCCCGTCTCGCTGCAAACGCCCCATGGAGTACGCCGAATCGACGTGCGTTCTGCGCTCGCGATGAAAGCTGCTCTCTGGGACGCCATCGGGACAAACCTCGACAAAGCCGATGCCCTCATCATGAGCGCTGCCGTTGCGGACTATCGTCCTCTCGAAACGAGCACGACGAAGCGCAAGCGATCCGCGCAGCCTCTCGACTTGAAGCTCGTGCCCAATCCTGATCTCCTTGCTGAAGTGGGCATGGCAAAGAGCGCCTCGAAACCCGTGCTCGTGGGTTTTGCTGTTGAAACGGGTGACGACGAGACAATCCTCGAACATGCGCGCAAAAAGCTCGAAGCAAAACGCGTCGACATCGTCGTTGCAAACCGAGCGGATGAAGCGTTTGGTCGAGAAGACAACCGCGCGACGATCGTGACGCGTGAAAGAGCAGAACCTTTGGGCGTGCTGTCGAAGCGAGCGCTTGCGGATCGGATTCTCGATCGGACGTTGGCGAGGTGCCGGTGAGCGACGCGGAAGAAAAGGATGTCGACGAAGCAGCGAAAGACGACGTCGACGCAGCGGAGGAAGACGCGACCGCGGAGGAGTCGGCTCCTGCCGCTTCATCGCGAGAAGCGTTTGTCGTGGCGTGCGGCGTGACGGCTCTTTGCACCGCGACGATCGCGTTTGCTTTTTCAAACCCCGGCAGCTCGCTCATGCTCGGTTCGCTCGTTGGCGTGTACGGTGTGCTTGCCGGTGTTGCGCTGCATCGCTTGTGGCGTCGAGGGGAGCTTGACGAGCAACTACGTCCGCGCGCCGGAGATCTGTCGATTGGGGCGCTTGTCGCGGCCCTCTCGTACGCGGTTGCGATGGCGGTGCATCTGGTCGTGACGTCGCCGCCGTCCCCGCGTTCTGCGTGGATCATGCAAGTATACGCAGCGCTGGGGGATCCGGCGTCCGAGTATAGGCATCTCGTTGGAGGTTGTGTATTTTTGGTGGCGGCGCTCGAAGAATTGGTTTGGCGTGGGTTTGTGATGCGGGTGCTCACCGAGCGGCTCGGGTGGCTACGTTCGTGGCTCGTGCAAGCCGCGCTGTTTGGCGTGGCTCACATACCGACGATGATACTGCTCGGAAATTCCCGCGTCGGTCCCAATCCGCTCCTCGTGGCAGCGGGCGTAGCGTATTCGCTCGTGTGGGGTCGCCTTGCCATGCGCATGGATCGCCTTCCGCCCGCGCTGTTTGCCCATGCGCTGTTTACGTGGGGCGTATTCGAGTTTCCTATTTGGAGACCTTGAACCTTGAAGAAAAACGCCCACGGCTGTTTGCCGCGGGCGTTTTTCTTGGCGCGTTGACGATTCAGCGGCGATTGCGCCGACGCGCAACCGAAATGCCTGCCGCTGCCATGCCAACTGCAACAGCAAGCGGTGCGAACGGCGAATCCTGCCCCGGAGAAGCCGAGCAGAACATCCCGCCTGCATTCACATCGCCAACGGCGTCACACCCCGACAAATCGCACGTCACGGTTCCTTGAGCCGACACGTCGACTTGGAGTCCTTGTGCAAGAAGCCCGTCAATGCAGCCTTTGATATCGCTCGCATTGACATACTGCCCGTTGCAGAATAGGCCCCCCGTCGGTTGCTGGCATGCCACTCGGCAGCCGCCTTCGACGTCCGCGTAACACTTGAGATCACAATCGAGATTCACGTTGGACGTGCACGCACCGCTACAACATTGATCGCAATGCTCGGTACACGAGCTCGGAACGACCTTGCAGTTTGTCCGACAATGCTGCGTGCAGCTTGCTTCCGCGTCCGTCACGCAATCACGATCGGGATAACTGGCTTTGCAGTCTGCGATGAACGGTTGTTCACATTCCGTATGACAACCCTCAATGCAATCGAGCTTCGCGGGGTCGCACTGAGCGATGCAGCTCACGCCGCAATTTCCCGTGCATTGCGATGTTGCGGTCAACGTGCATCCGCCTTCGCAAGCGGCGATGAACTTGATCGGTGTGCATTCGGCTTCGCAACCGCCTTCGACCTTGACTTCGCAACCAAGACCGTTCGCGTTGAAGTCGAACTTGCCGCATGCGGCGGGAGTGTCCACGGCGAACGCCGAAGACGAGGCGAGCAGGAGAGCGGGGAGGGCGAGAAACGAGAGCGCGAGTTTGCCGAAGTTCGTCATGGGTTTTTCCTTCCGAGGGTCACGCAAGAGCATATCCGGCATGGCCACGAGCAGGCGCACGCATCACGCGCGCGAACCCGCGATGGACGAAAATTCCTGCGAAAACTTCACCACCCGTCACATCTCGCGCGCTGGGGTTTGGGGCGCAGGGCGCCGCAGGCGACCCGAAGCCCCAAATGTTCAAACTGGAGATGTGACGAATGATCGGTCGAGCCTTGGAAAGGATGTGTCCCTGCGCAACGACGGAAGGAAGGATCAGCCTTCCATGCGCGCCAGTTCTTCGTCGGAGATGTCGAAGTCGGCGTAGACATTTTGCACGTCGTCGTGGTCGTCCAGTGCATCGAACAGGGTCATGCACAGTTCGGCATCGCGGCCTGCGGTGGGCTTCTTGTTCTTCGGGACATACGCCGGTCCGCTCGATTTGACGGCGATTTTGGCATCTTCGAGCGTCTTCACGATCGCGTCGACCACATCGATGGCGCTCGTGACTTGCCACTCGTCGCCTTGATCGACGTAGTCGTCGGCTCCTGCGCCCACTGCGACTTCCATCAACTGATCTTCGGTAGCGGCGTCCTTCGCGAGCGTGATGACGCCTTTGCGATCGAAGGCCCAGCCGGCGGTACCGGACGAACCCATCGCGCCGTTGCTTTTTTCGAACACTTTTCGAATTTCGGCGACGGTGCGGTTTTTGTTGTCCGTCATCACTTCGACGATGAACAACGTGCCGCCGGGGCCCGTGCCTTCGTAGACGATCTCTTCGTAGTTGGCGCCTTCGAGTTCGCCCGTGCCGCGCTGGATGGCGCGCTTGATCGTGTCGGCGGGCATTGCCTGACCACGCGCATCCGTGACGGCTTTGCGCAGACGCGGGTTGCCGTCGATGTTTCCGCCACCCATGCGGGCTGCGACGCTGATCTCTTTGATCAACTTGGTGAAGAGTTTGCCGCGCTTGGCGTCGAGCGCGCCCTTCTTACGCTTGATCGTGGCCCATTTTGAGTGGCCGCTCATCGCTGTCGTGCTCCTCGGAGAAAACGCGCGCCTTGCGCGCACACCGTAAAACGGCCGGCAAGGTAGCGAAGTGCGCGGCTCGAAGCAACCGCACCGCGCAACTCCGAACGCTTTTTTCTGACTGTGTGCATCTGTCCCAACCCGTTGGGTCTCCGTTCCATCGCCCGAACGTTAGCCTGCTTGCGAAGCGTCGGGCCTCATCGCGCATCCGGGCAGCTCGCGTGCTCGTCTGTGACCGTTTTCGGTTCGAAGTCGAGTTTGAGTGCTCTTTTTGAACCGTCCTCGGTCGCATCGGGGCAGTTCGAGTGCTCTTCAGCGACCGCGATCGGTTCCAAGTCGAGTTTGGGTGCTCTTGTGCAACCGTTCTCGGTCGTACCGGGGCAGCTCGAGTGCTTTTCCGCGACCGCGATCGGTTCCCAGTCGAGTTTGAGTGCTGTTTTTCAACCGTCATCGGTCGCACCGGGGCAGCTCGAGTGCTTTTCAGCGACCGTTTTCGGTCGCTTC
>Ga0138256_10000527_pt1 | contig 42001 bp, 42 predicted proteins | sample KNB2016incub_MG_FD_105486 | JGI IMG/M metagenome (GOLD analysis project Ga0138256, IMG submission 105486) | Active sludge microbial communities from wastewater in Klosterneuburg, Austria - KNB2014incub_MG | ecosystem: Engineered > WWTP > Activated sludge > Unclassified | place: Austria... | reverse complement strand
CCAAGGGGCTTTTCTTAAAAAAGCACACGCGCAGTCTATCCAACTGCGCGTGTTTCATGTATAATTAATCTTGCAGTTCGGTTGACGGGCAATGCCCCGAATACACAGAGGAGCGTGAAGCGCGCGGTTTGATCCAGCGATCATTTTGTCGTTTCTTATTTTTACACCATCCCTCAACCGACTCTGCATGAACGCAGAGTTTTTTATTTCCATGCGGGAAGGAGGTGACTTCGTTTGGCATCTGTAAATCTTCGTAGCGGCGAATCGCAAGACTCGCTGTTGAAACGTTTTCGTAAAAAGGTCGTCAAGAGCGGCGTGTTAAGCACCGTCCGTCGCAAACGCTGGTTCGTCTCCAAAAGCGAACAGCGCCGTATGGAAAAGAAAAAAGCAATCCGCCGTATCAAGCGGCGCACCTTCACCCGCGACGGCGAGTGAAATGAGTAGAAAGAGACACCATGGCTAAGGAAGAAGATAAAATTCGCGCTGAGGGTCTTGTAATCGAGGCCTTACCCGGCACACAATTCCGAGTTCGGCTCGATAACGGGCATGAAGTGCTCGCCTACCTCTCCGGCAAAATGCGAAAGCACTACATCCGTATTCTGCTTGGCGACCGTGTCGCGATGGAAATGTCGCCGTACGACCTGACGCGCGCGCGCATCACGTTCCGCCAGCGCAAGAACGCGCCCATGCCTGTGCAAGAATAGCCATCCCCTTCTTTTCTTTGATAGAACATAAACGGCTCCCGAATTTTCGAGAGCCGTTTTGGTTTTAATTGCGGATGAAAAGCCGCTTCATCTCGACGGGGCGGCTGGTTCGCCCTACCCCGGGCGGAGTCGACTCCCACACGCGCGGCAGAAACGGTCCCCGGAAACCGCGCGCGCGCCGCATTGATGGCAGTAGACCTCCCCCTGCGGTTCGTCTGTTTGGGAGCCAACGCCTTTGCCGCGGCGTTTTCGAGCTTGGGAAGATATCGACGCGCTCGCGCTCAGGGACCGACGATACAAAATAAGCGCAACCCCGATCATGGCAACTCCCACTCCACCGACGATCCATGGAAGTTGATCCACCGAAGTACGGCCCTGCGTATCCTCACCCAGCGGCTCAGACGGTTGTACCTGGCTTGCCGCATTTGGGGAGGTGAGGGCTTCCGTATTCCGTTGATACGCTACTCCTATTTGATAGGAATTCCCCATATTAAGATCGCGTTTGTTAATGGTCGCCACAAGGAACCTACCATCTGGCGAAGGCGCGAACGTATTGACGGGGGTGATGGTTGCCTCGCTACTATCGACAGGGATGCTGAGCGTCAGGATAAACTGGCTTACCTGATAGTCGCCGAACCATTTGTAGTTAAACGACCGCTTGTTATTGTCGCGCGCAATCGCTTGGTAGTACTCGATCCGATAAGGCGCGTAGGCATCCACGTTTATGGTGATGGTTTGCCAGTCACCCTGCTGGGCTGGCGTTTCAAACGGCGCGTTGACCAACTGTCCGTTCGCGCTGAACGCCACCGCGGTCAGGTTTCCCTCCTTTGGGAACCGCAACGTCACCTGGGCAGGGAGTGGCGTTTCCGGCGAAACGACAAACTCATTGATAATCAACATGCTAGGCTGGTCGTATTCCGCCCACAACTCGATGCTGAGTGATTCAAATTTGACCTCCCCCTGAGCGCGCGCAACCGATGGAAAGGCCAACAAGAGAGAAAGGAGAAGAACGGCAAACCACTTTTGCATGTGAAACCTCCAGGTGCTTCTCACCGAATCTTACCATGTAAACCGGTGCGAAATCACTGTGGTTTCTGGAGGGCGCGCGCCAATTGCCAGCAGGCCTGGTTGATCGGCGTTTCGATATTATGTTTCCTCCCGATCTCGACCACCGCGCCGCAGATCGCGTCGATTTCCGTGGGCGCGTTGCGAAGCACATCCTGCAACATGGACGATTGATTCGCGGAGGTCTTGCGAGCCACCTCTTCCACCATTGCTACAGGGTCGTCGAAAGGGAGTTTTATTTTTTCCGCGTGGGCAACTTCCGCAACTTCGCTCGCCAATTTCGCCATCATCTCCCGCGCGGACGGGCGATTCAACAATTCGCCATTCGGCACGCGCAATAACGCGGTCAGCGGGTTGATCGCCGCGTTGATGACGAGTTTTCCCCACACGAGCGATTGCGCGTCTTCGATGAGATGCACGTTGAATTTTGCGGATGTCAATGCTGCTTCAATGGAAGCAATCTTTTCGTGTCGTTGAATGGACACAACTCCTTCGCCTCCCGCACGTGCCAAGCCCGGCGCGAGGAGAGTTGCCCCAGTGGTTGTGCTTCCCAAAGCAACACGCGAGGGCTTAGCCACAGAGACCTCAGAGATTACTGAGTCTTTCTCTCTTTTTTTCTCTGTGAACTCTGTGGCTGGTTTATCTAGAACTTGAGTGAGTGTTTCGTAATTGCCGATCCCATTTTGGAGGGTGACCGCGAGTCCATCGTCTGCGAGACAATCTTTCAACTGATTCGCCGCGCGTTCCGTTTGCCACGCTTTGACTAGCACGAGCGCAAGTTTCGCGCCAGCACACTCATGCGGATCGTCAGTCGCATGGACGTTGAACTTTGTTTCGTTTCCTTTTAAATCAACAATCCGCGCGCCGTCTTTTTTCAGGGACGCGATTCCCTCCTTCCATGTGCCGAGCATGGTGATGTTGTGTCCGGCCTGTGACAATCGCGCGGCGAATAACGTGCCGAGCGCGCCCGTGCCAACGATGAGGATTTTTGAATTCATGTGTTACGCAGTACGCAATACGCAGTAGGGCAATACTTCGTACTGCGTATTGCGTAGTTTACTTTCTTAGGCAAGTTCCTTTTGCAAGGATTCCCACTCTTTGTCTTCCATCTCGACTGTATGCTCAAGTGCGGGGAATCGTTTGGACTCAACATCCTCGATGAAGTCGCCGAATGCTTTTTGCATCTCGCCGTGGAAGTTGGCGTACTTCTTGACGAACTTGGGCGTGAAGCGGTCGAACAGACCGAGCAGGTCGTGCGTGACCAGCACCTGCCCGTCACAACCAACGCCCGCGCCGATGCCGATGGTAGGGATGGAAATTTTCTTCGAGATCAACTCCGCCAGCCGCGCAGGCACCGACTCAAGCACGATGGAGAAACAGCCCGCCCCTTCGAGGATGATCGCATCTTCGACGAGTCGTTTCGCGGCGATGGCGGTTTTGCCCTGCGCGCGGAATCCGCCAAGTTGGTTGATCGATTGCGGCGTGAGACCGAGATGCCCCATGACGGGAATCCCCGCGTTGACGATGGAACGGACCGTGTCCGCCCGTTCGCGCCCGCCTTCGAGTTTGACCGCGTCCATGCCGCCGTGTTGGAGGAAGCGGCCCGCGTTGCGCGTCGCTTCTTCCACGGAGACTTGATACGACATGAACGGCATGTCGCCGATGAGCAACGCAGACTTCGCGCCGCGTGAGACAGCGCGGCAGTGATGGAGCATCTCCTCCATCGTGACGGGAAGCGTGTTTTCGTATCCTAACACGACCATCCCAAGCGAATCGCCGACGAGGATGGAATCGACTCCCGCTTTGTCCATCGCCAGCGCGGTGGGATAGTCGTAGGCGGTGAGCATGGTGATAATCTCGCCGCGTTCCTTTTTCTGACGATAGGTGAGGGTGGTGACTTTTTTGCGCGCGGTTGTTGCCGCGCTGGTGGAAACAGGTGTTGCAGACATGGTATCCTCCGATAAATGGTAGGAGCCGTTTGGTGCGGTCGTCCCCTTGTCGCCGCGCTGGACAGGCTTTGAGATTTTCCCGTCGCGTTCACGCAGGGCGGATACGCGCGGTGTTGCTGATTATTCCACAAATTTCCTTTTTCGCCTATAATAAATTTATCAAAACTTCCGTCATTGCGAGGAGGGTCGAAGACCCGACGAAGCAATCCCCTTCACCGTGTTGGAGATTGCTTCGTCGCAAAGAACAAGAGCGCTCCTCGCAATGACGTAATCCAGAGGAGAATTCCATGAAACGCATGTTTGGCTTTTTGATCGGGATCTTTGTAGGGAGTTTGGTCGGTTCGACCATCGCGCTATTGATGGCGCCTGAATCGGGCGAGGAACTGCGCGGGATGATTCGCGCGCGCGGCGAGAACTTCTTCAGCGATGTGCGCCACGCGGCAGACGAACGCCGCATTGAATTGCGTCACAAGTTGGAGGAGATGCGCGCGTCGAGGGAAGGGTAAGAAGTAAATTGGTAATTCGTGATTTTCGTTGATGGTGACTCGCGGTCATAGTTTGGTGGAGATAGAGTCTCGCGTAGGGCGACCGTATCCGTCCTTGTTGTTGAGGAACAAGGTTCATTGCCGGGGGCGCAGACCGCGCCGATTGAGTTATCCAAAGTCCTAAAAATGACGCTGTCAACGCTTCCCCCCGTTACCCCGCTGACTGTTGCGCTGTAGGATGTGCTTGCGCCTTGGGCAAGCGTAACAGTTGATGGCGAGATACTGACATTGCAGGATTTCCCCGGAGGAGTTGTCGGCGTTGGTGGAATGGGCGTATTGGTCGGTCCCCCGCCCCCAGGCGTCGGTGTTGAAGAAGTCACGCCCGCACCACAACAAGTTGCTGGCGAACAACTAGACGGCATATTGCAAGTTTGAATATAATTACTTATATTTCTTGTGATTGCACAGCCGTCATTTGAACTGCAAACCGGGCTAGACTGACAAGACCCTTGGTTACAGGAAATTTGTTGACTAAGATTATAAACAGGATCACAGGTAGCGCCTGATGTTCCCGCAGTTCCATTTAGATTGCAGGCCGTCAATACATCCACAATAACCCTATCGTAACAACAGGGAAGGCCCGGTGCTCCGCAAGCCGGATGCGGGCAAGTTTGAGCGCTGGTTACATTTGCATACGCAAAAACACCGAACAAGAAAGCGGCAAAGAAAAATAGTACTGCAAAGGTTGATTTCATCTTTATTTGTATGCGTTGGGGCTAACCAAGTCTCTAGTTAAACTCCATACTGCTATCTCCGAGGGCAAAAACTTTCTACCACCTCCTAAAATGTTTGTGTCAGACACTCTCAAGTCAATAGGTTCGGTTCCAAAACCCAATGGCAGATAGTTGCAAACAGGATCAGCCTCTATTTTGCAAAACTCAAGCATTTTATTTTTTACATCGCCACTGCCTGCGGGAATATAGGCAACAACTAAACTCAAGAATTCCCCTTTTATTAAATCAAGTGACTGAATATCTGTACTGCCTTTATTTTCAAAGGCACTCTTTTCATTTTTTTTACCGTATATGCCATAGAAAACCTCCCCAATCAAAGTAACAGTAAAGTTGTTCTCAACCCCGTTTTTTCTAAAAGCCAACTCCAGATCAATCAAGGGAGTTTGCCCATCATCACCAATACGGTTAGTTGAGTTTTTTATCCATATAGAATCAAGATCTACTCGCTCAAAAGGAACAACAGGGTGCTTTTCAATCTTGCCCACTATCAAGTCGCCACTCGGAGTATCCTTTGAGGTTGTTGGAACTAAGTTTGAAACCAAATCATCCTTTGACCTTTTCACAATTAGCAAAAGGTAAACTCCATAAACAAGTAACAGTACAAGAAACAACAAAATTATGAATGGGGTTTTTATTCGCATTGATACCTATTCATTGTATCAACTGCTTATAACTAATCAAGAGTTGAGAGTATAAGTGTACTAGGGCCTATCTACATAGTTAAACCCAAATTGTATATACGTTCCAGACATTGATAACGTCTTTTCAAGTTCATTCCACAAGTTCTTCAATATCTCAGGATCGGTTCCCAAAGCGATCTCAAATGAGTCAGCTTTATTCTGAAGCGTCCACCTTATATTGTCTTTGTTTGGAATTTTTCTTGTATCCCCCTTCTCAAGTTCCTTCATACACCAATCAGTAAACTTACCCGTAACCAGACCGTCTGAGGGCTTTATATTACAATCCTCTGCTCGGGTACCCTTTGGCAATACGTAGAAATCCAACATCGCATTACCGCTATCACCATACCCATTAATAATATTTCTATTTGCGGTAATTATAAGTTGTAAAGCTTCCCGAAGCCCCGCATCTTCCGAGCGAAAACTATCATGTGTAATTATAACGTTGTTAATATCTTTCTGATCAATAATACTTTCCCTAAACTCTTGGGGTGTTAATACTATTACACGTCCGTCGTAAAGCACCATAACGTCGGGTGGTAATACTTCTCCGTTAGCACTTGCGTCAAATTTAACACCTAATATAGCAACCGTTGATTCAAAAAAAACAACTCGCTCACCCGAAACGTGCTTTCTAAACTCAAAGTTTCTCGGATTAAAATAAAGGTCTTGGATTGAAACGGCGGTTATCGAAAACGGCATGACTTCCCACTTTTTTGTTTCTTTGTTGTACTTGGCTATGTCAACATTTGCGCTTCCGTCTGCTGTTTGGAAATTATTAAGTTCCATCCGAAGCACTGGGACGTTGTCTTTGAGGACAACGCTTGCGCCTTCGGGCTTTTCCCCCCAAATGGTATCGGGGATTTTTGAGTTCATGTCCACCCAATTCCCATTTTCAAAAACCTGCACAGTTCCATCTGGGCCGGTCTGAAATCCTTCGGGCGTTGGCGTGGGAGAAGGCGCCTCCGTTGGACTTGGGGTGATAGTTGGGGAAGGTGGCAACGAGGTGACAGTAGGAGGCGGGACAGTTGCAACAGGCGCGCAGGCAATCAACAGCAGGAACAAAAGAAAGATTGATTTTTTCATGCCGACCTCCAATTACTCAATTACCAATTACTTTATCATAAAAATCCTCCGCCTTCTGCATATTCCTCCCAAACTCCGCCCGCGCGGAAATGATCTCCCGATTCAAGCCTGCGGACTTCTCCCGCAGGCTTCTTGTTTGATAGACCTCTTGTGAACGCGCTTCTTAGCCGCGGATACTTCGACACGGTGAGCGAAAGACGAACCGTCAGCACAAGTTTCACAGATTTTCACTGATTTATTAAAAAATCTGCGCGAATTCGTGAAATTCGTGGCAAGGAATTTGATCGTGCCTCAATGTTATGGACTTGTGCAAGAGATTATTATTGATTCGACCACGGCAGTCTGTGAACCACATAATGCGACATTGATGTCGCATTACACTTTCTGCAAGCGATGACTCGACACCGTTGATGCGGGTTCGCCGAGTGATTGTGTCACTGCCGTCTGCCCATTCATGATTTGATTTAACTCTCCCTCGCCCTGAATTGGATTTCTTTGACCGTTTTCCCCTTTGGAAGTACAGACTCTCAAATCCTATCAAGAATGTGCCCTGCCCGTAGATGTGATAGGTTAAGAAGCAACTACGCTGTTTTGATTGGGTTGTTTTGGCAAAGTTCATTTCGCGCGACATTTCGCGCAACTGTTCCCGCTTTGAAACGGAGATAAAATGAAACACTACAAACAACTCATGCTTGGGTTCGCGCTAATCGTCTCGCTGGCGTGTGGCGCTTTACCAATTCAGCCGGAAATTTCTTCAGCTCCAACTTCGGCTCCCGGCGCAGTCAACACCTATGTTGCCCAAACGGCGGAGGTCGCGCTCACGCAGACCGCCTTCGCCGCGTCGCCCACTCCCACATCAACATCAACCCCCCGGGCGACTGAAACGCCGCTTCCAACGATCACTGTTCACATCGAACAGTTGCATCTTGAGGCAAACTCCTTGCTTGTCGTCGGTCAATTAAACGGAACGTTGGCTGAAACGGGTTATCGGAGTGACGCGACGATTAGCCTTTTTGATTCCCAGAATCGCGCGCTTATGGAAAAGGAAACCCCTTGCCTTGAAACGCCGTTTGAAGCAGGCAAGCTCTGCCTGTTTGTATTTTCAATTTCAGACCTTCCAGCCGACTATGCCAGTTATCAAATCACGGGACAAATTCATCTCAGCAACGGCTTGATCTTGACCAGCCATACCGAAGGTTTTTTGGATGAAGGAGAAACGCAAGTAAATGCAAACGGGAATGGCGCGCAACAAGACCCATCGGCATCGCCGCAACCCGTTCAGCCTACGGCATCCCTGCAACCTGTTCAACCTGCGGTATCCATCTCGAGGAGAGATGTCACCCTCTATGCCTCCTTTTCTTCTCTTTTTTACAGACCTGAAAATGGCTCGTCCATAAACGCTGAAGTTACCTATATCGGCGATTCCGCTAAGGGAAACGCGTCAAACCTTGAACTCTGCGCTTCCATTGTTGAACAGCGGAGGTACGAATCGGGAAAAGTCGCGCAAGTCGTCCTTACGGATGAGTGTAAGGATGCGCACTTTTCAGGAACTGATATCTCGGCAAGGGCGTCCACCGATTTTTTCTTCACGCCTTCAGGCTATAGCTTTGTTTTGATTGACAGTCCCGATGGGCGTTATCGAATTTCGGACGTTCGCGCCTCGGTCACGGTGGAACAAAACCAGCAAGTATTAGCGACCTCGGAAGAATTGCATCGCCCCGTGCCCGCGCGCGTGGTCAATACTTCGTTTACTTCCAACTCGCAGGCGACCGCCACCGTTGAGATCATGGCAGGGCAAGGTCAAACGTACGACCTCGCCCTCAGGGTCTATCAAATCGAAATGGATCCGGATGAAACTGCGTGGAGTATGTTCCTTTTGTTTATCCCTTGCTTGCTGCCAGAAGTTTGCGATGATCGGGAGCGGGTTGCGGAAACTTTCCAACCGATCGAACTCACGCCCGGCACAAATGTGACAATATCCACCAGTTACTCCGCCGCCCCAGTTTCTGAAGAAGGAAACTCCATTACAGGATATGAAATGTTTGTCTTTTTTGAAGATATTTTTATCGGTAAAAAATAAACTTCGATCTCACCTTTATTCGATATGACCACCGCCAAGTAATGCAACTTTAATATCGCGCTACGTTCTTTGCAAGATATGACTCACAGCCGTAGACGCAGGTCCGCCCAGCGACTGGATCAACGCCGTCTTCACATTCGGGATTTGATTCGCCTCAGCCCGACCTTGCAGCTGGGTCACCGCATCCACAGCCTGATACACGCCTGAGGCTCCGCCCGCGAACCCGCGCGCTTTCATCCCGCCCATCGTCGCGCAGGGGATATGCGGTTTGTTCGCCAGCAGTTCAACTGCTGGCGGAACGAGCGCGATGCAACCATCCGCGGCGAGTTTCCAGCCTTTGCCCTTGATCGCAAACCCAACCGCTTCAAGTTGCAGCGCGGCGTAGATGCTGAACGTATCGTGATACTCAAATAAATCAATATCATCCAACACCGCGCCGACTTGCTTCATCGCCTTGCCTGCGGAAATTTGCGCGGTGTCAAAGTACAGCATGTCTTTTCTGTCGTGCAATGCTAACGTGTCAGATGATGAAGCAGAGCCAGCGATCTTCACCAGCGGATGTGAGAAATTGCTGGGCAACAAATCCCGACGAGTCAACACAATCGCCGCCGCGCCATCGGCATTCGGAGCCATGTCGAACATGTTGAGCGGGTTGCTGACCATTTCTGCTTTGGCGTAGGTTTCAGGTTTGATGGCTTTGCGGAACATCGCATTCTTGTTTGCGACTCCATTTGCATGGGCGGTCAATGCAAAGCCAGCGAAGCCATCTTTAGGAACTTCATATTCGTGCATGTATCGTTTCATCAACAACGCGGCTTGCGCGGCGGGAGTCATTCCCTGCACGGCTTCAAAGTCGGAATCGCTTGCGGTTGCGAGCGCGGTTTCTACACCTGAGCCAACCTGGTCGGTAAATTTCTCCACGCCGACGACGAGCGCCACATCCACCATGCCGCTGGCGATTGCGAGGTAGCCTTGCCGCAACGCCGCGCCACCTGACGCGCCCGCCGCTTCGATGGTCACGGCTTCGATGCCGAGTAAGCCTGCATAATCCGCGAGCAATACCCCGAGATGCGCCTGATTGGATAGATTCGGCGCGAGCATGTTGCCGACGAATAACGATTGCGGTTTCAATCCGCCCGAATCGTTGACCGCGTTCTGAATGGCGGCAAAGGCAAGCTCACGCAAGCCAATATCCCAATGCTCGCCGACTTCTGTTTGTCCGATACCTGCGATGATGACTTCAGACATAAATGATTTCCTAATTTTGTTGAATGATTGTTTCAAGAGACTAGAGACTGGAGACTAGAAATGCGTGATGCGTATGTAACGTTATGTCGTTGCGAGGAGGGCTTTTGCTCTTCCCGACGAAGCAATCTCCCTGTTGTGAGGAGACTGCTTCGGCAAAGAACAAAGGCGCCTCGCAGCGACATACTTCTTGGCTTACTTCATGGCGAGTTTGCCCCTAAATCTCACATACGTTGCGTAATCAATTTCACTGCGCCGCTTGACGTAATCTTGGGTCTTCGTCGCGAGACTCGCGCGGAGCGGAGCGGCGTCGGTGACGGTGAGGTCGAAGGCGTCTGAACCAGCCCCACTTCCGAAAGAGACGACGAGAATCCGATCACCGGGCTGGGCGATGTCGAGAGTCGCAGTGAGTCCGATCATTGCCGCGCCCGCGTACGTGTTCCCGATCACAGGGACGAGGAGTCCAGGCTCGATGCTGTCCATTGAAAAACCGAGTTGAGAGGCGACGCGCTGCGGGAATTTTGTGTTGGGTTGATGGAACACTGCCCACTTGTAATCTTTGGCGGTCGTGCCTGAGGCTTCCATCAAATGCGTGGCGGCTTCGCTGACGTGTTTGAAGTAGGCGGGTTCGCCCGTGAATCGCATGCCGTGTTCGGGATACTTCGCGTCGGAGCGCCGCCAGAAATCGGGCGTGTCGGTGACGTAGGAATACGAGGCGTTGATGATCGCCAGCGATTCTTCGGCGGGACCGAGGATGTACGCGCCGCCGCCCGCGCCTGCGGTGTACTCGAGCGCGTCGCCTGGCTTGCCTTGCGCGGTGTCCATGCCGATCGCCATCGCGTACTTGCCCATGCCCGAGCCGACCAAACCCATCGCGGCGACCATCGCTTCGGTGCCAGCCTTGCAAGCGAATTCCCAATCGGCGGCTTGTGTGTTCGGGACAGCGCCAATCGCCTCAGCGACCAACGTGGAGGTTGGTTTCACCGCATACGGATGCGACTCAGACCCGACCCACACCGCGCGCAATTCGGTCGGGTCAATTTGAGCGCGTTTCATCGCGTTGCGCGCCGCTTCAATGGACATGGTGATGACGTCTTCATCCAGCCCAGGGACGGCTTTCTCCTTGATGGGGAGTCCGCCTTTGCCGCCCGTCCATACGCGCGCAACTTCCTTCGCGGGCAGACGATAACGCGGCACGTACGCGCCGTAGCCAACGATGCCGACGGGTTTGACGGGTTTGAGGAGGGTGGGGGAATGAGGGTGAGGGGTTGTCATAGTTCTTTGCCTTCAAAAAATAATTGGTTTTCAATTTGATACAGACTTACTTCAAGAAGATGTTACTTTTTGTCCAAATGCAAAACACAAACGATAGATTGCTTGAAGACCCTTTTGGTTTATCTTGTAGGAGCAGTTTCAAGAACAATCCCTGGTCCGCTAATGAAAGCAGGGTCACATGAAGCCTGAAAGTTATCGAGTCTAGCCTGCATGTCTGGAATTAATTTGAATGTGTTCACAACCATCGGATCTTGAGTATTGTTAGCCGATTCTATGCCAGAAAAATACTTGTTGGCTATTACCATAAGTTCATCATCTATGTTCCATTCCTTTATAAAGCCCCTAGCTTGACTTTCCGACCATCCACCATATGGAAATATCAGAATTAGCCAAGTTCCTTGTTTCAGGCTGTCGGAATATGCGTACGTCGGTAAAACGACAAACTCTCTTACGCCATAGAAGTTGTAACCCACTTCGCCGTCTTTTATTGAAGTAGTGCCCACTGTAACTCCCCTCCTTAATCTTACAGCGGCGTTGTCTTTGTAGTTTTGATCTGGAGCGCCGCCCGCGAACATAATTCCAGTGCTAGGTCCAATACAACGAATTTTGTCAAGTGCCGATGCGTCAAATTCCTCAACAGGCAGAGTATTCAACCAATTCAAATAGTCTCCACTAAATAAATCTTGGTAAGGAATGACACATTCTGTATAATTTTCAACTGCGCAAATCGGATACTGCTTGATTTCTTTTGTTGCGGTTGGTTCAGGTGTTGAAGTGTTGGCTGGTGTTGCAGTAGGCGGTGAAATTTGGACTTGTGTAACAGTTGATGCAGGTTGAGAGGGAGATGTAGAAGTTGAAGAGCCGCAAGCAGAAAGCAGGATTGAGGAAATAGACAAAATGATATAAATTTTCTTCATTGTATTTTCCATGTGACCAAAACTTTGATGTCAAACCTGCGTGCCTGAAAGACCTGACATGTCTCCGGGAGGAGTTGGTCGGTTGTGACCTTTGTCCGCGCGAGGGGAGAGGAGGGAAATGGCGCGGGTGAGACATGTCAGGTCTGAGATTATACATACCAAAACATTGACGTGAAACCTGCGTCGTTGAAAGACCAGACATGTCTTCGTGAGGGATTGGTCGGTGATGACCTTTGTCCGCGCGAGGGTGAGGAGGGGAATGGCGCGGGTGAGACATGTCAGGTCTGTGGCTGTACATACCAAAACTTTAACATCATATCTGCGTCGTTGAAAGACCTAACATGTCTTCGCGAGGGATTGGTCGGTGATGACCTTTGTCCGCGCGAGGGGTGAGGAGGGGAATGGCGCGGGTGAGACACTTCGACAGGCTCAGCGCATCGCATGTCAGGTCTCGTCTTGCGCTTCCATCCACTTGGCGATTTCTTTCAACACGATTTTCAAATCCCGTTTGATATTGTCTGTCAGCGGCGAATCGGACACGTTGCTGTTTTCATCGTGAAAATGATGCGGGGCGTTGGGAAGATTTCCGTAGTGAGGTGAATTGTCCCAGCGCAGGAGTGGGGCGCTGGTAAATAGTTGGTAGGCATAATCTAAAGACTCGGGTTCTATGTGAATCCAGATTTGGAGTGTGTGGTCTTTTGGTAACTGACTGCGGAGTTTGGCTTCCAACCTGCCTGATGGAGTCTCATCGTAATTAACGACGCGGGTACTTTGGATGAGTTCGTTTTCCTGCAATATCTCCAAAATATCGTCAACGGTTTTGTTCATGGCGCAAATCCTGATAAGTCTTTTGCCAGTCCATCAGCATAGAACGGGCAGACTTCCAAGCCAGCCAGTCATCTTCCTGCTCGGGCGTGGCTTTACCTTTCAGGCGCGTCGTGAATTTGTCGAAATCCATTCCATATTTGTTTTCCATTCGCTTGATACGGCGACGATAATACGATACCCTGCCGCGTACAGTGGTGATTGCCATATCCCAGAGCGCTCCTTCGACGGTGGCGAATCTTTTGGATACCACAAGCGAGCGCGCAACTTTTGTCAAAACTGAATTTGGCGAGGTATGAAGTGTCATGCTTGCTCCTTTTGATGAATTATACTCTTTCAAAATTTACGCATACCAAAACTTTGACGTGAAACCTGCGTGGTTGAAAAACTTCGGTGCGGTGAAAGACCTAACATGTCTCCGCGAAGGGTTGGTCGGTGATGACCTTTGTCCGCGCGAGGGGTGAGGAGGGGAGTGGCGCGGGTGAGACACTTCGACACGGTGAGCGAAAGACGAACCGTCAGCGCATCGCATGTCAGGTCTGCGAAGTTGTCACCACTTACGCGGCGTGTCGCCTTTTTCAATTTCGTTTCTTGCTTTTGCAAGCGTTTTGAGCCATATGTCCAGGGTTTCAGGTCCAATGCGGGCGGCTTGTTCGGCGACTTCTTCGATGTCAACTTGATAACTGCTAAAGCCGCGCAGGCAGAAAAACAAAATGGCGAAGATGTCGTCGGGATGTTTGTTTGACTTGCCTTCATGCCATGCCTGTAATTTACCTATGATGATGTCTGTCGGTTGCGCGACCCATGCCTCAAAAGGTTCGTCATTATTGTCGGTAAAAGCCTCGCGTATACGGCGGTCAAAGGCAATTTGATAATCAGGTTCTCGTTTTAAAGGGACGAGGTCGGCTTTTATGCCTTCGCTTGAATCAATAATGTTGAACATAATCCCCATTTCGACAGAATTCTTTATCATCTCAGGATCGGCATAATAACGCGGGAGAGGGAATTTTTGCGATAGGGCTTCAAAATCCTTCTCGTGTAAATCCACAATAATGTCAATGTCATGGGTGGCGCGGGTAATTCCAAAAATCGTGCCGCCAAACGCGCCAACGATCATGTAGGGCGCGGCGATTTCATCCAGTGCCTTTACGACTCGGACATAAAAATCAAGCATGTCCATATTTGCTATCCATGAAAGTCAGATAATCCAGAATTTTCATATTGATTTCCGATAACGAAAGGTTAGGGAACTTTCTTTTAAATGCAGTTCGCAATCCCGCACGTATCATGGCGCTTGCGTGCAGGCTGGGGTAAATCCTTTTCTCAGGCGGCATCTTTGCCAGTAACTCCATTTGCACCCAATCAATTGGATTCAAGCCATCCACGATTTTGGATATTTCTTCGGGGGTGAGAGGTCGTTTATCGTTCATTTTGAGTTCGCTGTTTTTCTGCTCGCGTTCATAATCGTCATGCCAATAACTTCATCGCCCTCGTAACGAACGATGACATCGTTATCCAGCAATTCAGAATCGTCTGCGTGGCTTGGTTTCTTGAAATTCAAATACAACACATCCGCTTCCTCGTCATAGGACGTTTGGGTTCGCGTGCTCATAAAATCTGGCGAAAAAAGAGAAAGACTTTTCAGCAATGGGTCCCAATGGTTTTTGTTTTTCACGGTGACTCCTATGCTCAACTATACCAAAACTCTGGCGTCAAACCTGCGTGGTTAGGACCTTACCCCACCCCTTTCCAAATGGCGAGGGTAAGGCGCGTAACAGTGACGTCATTTATCACTTATATCAGACTCCTGCGAACGCCAGCAATGCTCCGAACGCGTAAATGAAGACAAGATAGCCTACGAAAAAAACGATTCCCTGCATCTTCGTTGATTGGGAGCCAATCTGCCAGCCCGTGATCCATGCAGGGATGGCGGAGATAGTGATGCTGACGAGGTTCGCAACGCCTACAGGCAGGTCAACTTTTGCAGACATTCCCAGCATGAGGACGGTCAGCCTGCCGAGCAACTCCAAGTTCAAAGCCAGCCTGTAAAGGAGAGACGAGTTGTAATCAAACAATTTGAGCGGCAGAAGGATAGCCAGAAAAATCAAAACGCCGATTAGCGCGCCCACAAACGGACGCTGACTTTGCCAGAGTGTGTTTTCATCTTTTTTCTTTCCGCTTTCCATCATCTACTTTCCACTTTCCATCGTCTTCAATATCTCTTTTGCTCTATCTATCCTCACAATCCCCTCCGCCGCGATTTGACTTGCCACTCTCTCGATCAACTCTCCGCTCGCGCCCGCCGCAATAGCAACCTGCCTCGCGTGTAATGACATGTGTCCGCGTTGGATTCCTTCGGTGGCGAGCGCGCGCAACGCCGCCATGTTTTGGGCGAGTCCTACCGAGACGATGATCTCAGCCAACTCACCAGCGGATTTCACGTTCATCAACTTAATTGCGGCTTGCGCGGCAGGGTGGACCTTGGTCGCCCCGCCGACGATTCCCACCGCCAGCGGCATTTCGAGTTCGCCGAGTAAATTTCCGTTTTCATCTTTCGACCAAGTTGACAATGACGCGTACTTGCCTGAACGAGCGGCGTAGGCGTGCGCGCCTGCTTCGATAGCGCGCCAGTCGTTGCCTGTGGCGATGACAACAGGATCAACGCCGTTCATGATTCCTTTGTTGTGCGTCGCGGCGCGATAAGGGTCTGCGGCGGCGAAAGCGTAAGCGGCAATGATGCCGTTGCGCACTTCTTCGCCTGTGTACGACAAACTTCCAATTTGTCCCACGAATGCCAGCTCTTTCACTGGGATTACGCAGGTCGCTTTTGCCATGCGACGGTCGGTGAGGTTCGACAGGATTCGCAAATGCGCGCGCCCGCCTGTAATGGACTCAATTTTCGGCGCAAGACGTTCGCACGCGGTGTTGACGGCGTTCGCCCCCATCGCATCGCGCACATCGTAGATCAGATGGATGACGAGAAATTTCCCGATGGGGGATTCTTCGATGAGGCGGACTTCCAAGTCCCTTGCGCCTCCGCCTCTCGACTTGAGGCTTGATTCGGCGGCGTCAACGTACGCCAACAGTTCGGCTTTGTTCGCCAATACCTGCTCGGCGGCTTTGCTCAAGTCTTCAAGGCCTAACACCTGCAACTGACCGATCATCAACGGCTCTGTGCTTGTGGCGGTGAATCCGCCTCCAGCGCGGGCGAGTTTTGCCATGAACGACGCGCCCGCAACTACCGATGGTTCTTCTATAACCATGGGGATGAGTACATCGCGTCTATTGACCGTGAAGTTGAGCGCGATGCCGAGGGGCAGGGAGTATGTCCCGATCACGTTTTCGACCATGTGCGAAGCGATGTCAGGGGCGAGGGGGCTGGTAAACGGAATCAGTTCGCCCTGCGAAAGATGCGAAGCGTCTGCTAGCGTGGCGAGCCTCTGGTCGAGAGTCAAGTTGTAGAAGCCGGGGATGCGAGAAGTCGTCATAATAAGTTTGGATATTGTAGCCGTGTTGCCTTGCAAAATCTATCATGTTTTATACCCTTGGCGGGCATAATTATGAGATAATGCGGGCATGTTGCTTACCCGTGAACAATTACAGGAACGATTGATCGCCCTGCATCAAGCCAGCCTTGAGTTGGTGAGGGATAATTCGCTTGAGCATTTACTGGAACGGATCGCGGCAGTAGCGTGTGAACAAGCGAAGGCGCGTTACGCCGCGTTGGGTGTGCTGAACGACGATGGCGAACTTGTCCAGTTTATTTCTGTAGGGATGACTGAAGAGCAGGTCGCGCTCATTCCGCATCAGCCACATGGTAAGGGGCTGGTTGGCGAATTGATGAATAGGGAAGAGCCGTTGCGTGTTCCGGTGATTCAAGATCACCCATGCTCGGTTGGGTTTCCTAAGAATCATCCGCATATGGTTTCTTTTTTGGGGGTTCCCATACGCGCCGGCGAAGTTCAACTGGGTCAGCTGTATCTCACAGAAAAGGTGGATGCTTCGGAATTTACTTCGGATGACGAGAAGATCATCCAAATGTTGGCTACTTACGCGGCGGCGGCTATTCAAAACGCCCGTATGATGGAACAGATGCGGGAACGCGACCTGGCGTTGACCCGTCGAAACGTGGATATGTCTTTGCTGAATGGCATTGCCTCCACATTGACTTCGAGCTTGGAACTGGATGATATCCTTAATCAAACCCTCGCGCTTGTAATGAACTACATGAAGGTGGAAGCGGGCGAGATATTCCTTTTGACGGAGGATAACGCTACTCTTCGCATGGTCTTACACCGCGGGCAAGCCGCCGAGGCTTTTTGGATGCGGAACCAATTCCAAATGGGGGAAGGGTACGTCGGCATGGTCGCCCAAACTCGCAAGACGATGATCAGTACTGACCTGGTTGGTGATGTTCGTTTTGTGCGGGGGGCTGTTCTGAAGGCGGGATTCCATCAGATCGCCTGTATTCCTTTGCTTTCCGGCGATAATTTGATGGGCGTCATGAGCGTTGCGGCTCACGCCAAAGATACAATCGACAATCGGACCGTTGAAATGATGGCGGCTGTCGGAAATTGGGCTGGCTTGGCGATTGAAAATGCGCGCCTACATGCCAATGCGCGCCGGCTGGCGGTGCTGGAAGAGCGCGATCGGATCGGTATGGACTTGCATGATGGAGTCATTCAGTCTATTTACGGGCTTGGCTTATCCCTTGAGAATGTGCTTCTCTCGTTAAATGAAGACTCGGCAGACGCTAAAGCGCGCGTTCAAGGGGCGATAGATGGTTTGAATCAGGTCATCCGTGATCTGCGAGCGTATATCTTGGATCTGAAACCAAGACAAATGGGTGAAGGCGGGTTGATCGTCGGTATCCAAAGGCTTGTTGTCGAGTTCAAAGCTCATACATTTGTTGATGTCAATCTCGTGCATCCTGAAAAAGGCTTGAAAAACCTTCCTGAAACGCATTCCCTTGCCCTTTTTCACATCTGTCAGGAGACTTTGGCGAACGCGGCAAAGCATGCGAAGGCAAAAAACGTGAACATCTCGATGTGGGAAACGAAAGATCGCGCTCTGATGGAGATACGCGACGATGGCATCGGCTTCGATATGGAAAAAATGCGCGCGGCAATCGGTCATGGACTCGCCAACATGCACACGCGCGTGCAATCGGTGGGCGGCGATGTTGAAATCACGTCGCATATCAATGATGGAACAACGGTATTGGCATGGGTGCCTCGTCATGCGCGCGCTTGAATCGAACGAATCGTCGAATCTTTAACATTGAATCTCGAAATCCTGCGTCTCATTCAACGCATGTGAAAATATTATCAATGCGCATTCGTTAACAACCGCCAGCCGAATGAGGGCGAAAATAGGAAAAGCCCCGGTTCGACCCCATATATGGGGGTGTGGATAACTTTGCAGAGCGCGCATGGCTGAAACGCCCGTTCTACAAAAGATCCAGGTTTTGTTGATTTGCGCGAGAACTCTTTAACGTTGAGCGACCTTAAAAAAACAGATGTTTTAAATAAACCGTAGGCTTTTCGTGTTGTACTTTTGAATAGTTATGCTAGAATGTGACCACGCTGAGATATTGATGTGACGCACGAAGCGCATCTTGTACTCCCTTTCGATCTCTGAAACAAAACAAAATTCTTCAACAATAGCCGCTGACGAAGCGGATAGATTTCACATTGGCAATCACGGTCGCTGAGGAGCAATCAATGAACGCAGAACAAGCATGGCAGTCCGTGCTCGGACAATTACAGATGGAGATGCCGCGCGCATCGTTCGATACCTGGGTGCGCGATACCAAGCCGGTTTCATACCATAATGGGAAGCTTACCATCGGTGTCCGTAACGCGTATGCGCGCGATTGGCTCGAGAATCGCCTTGCCAGCACGGTGAATCGCCTGCTTGTCAGCCTCTTGAATGGAGGCGTTGCAGTCAGTTTTATCGTTAATGGCAACGATAAAGAAGCCGATGCGGAAGAATCGCATCTTCCTCAACCGGAGGCAATCCCTGCCGTTGAACAAAATACTCATAATGCCACGCTTAACACCCGTTATGTCTTCGAAAATTTTGTGGTTGGCTCCGGCAACCGGCTTGCTCATGCGGCTTGCCTTGCAGTAGCAGAGAAGCCCGCCCGCGCCTACAACCCGTTATTCCTGTACGGAGGGGTGGGACTCGGCAAGACGCACCTGCTTCACGCCACTGGCAATTCCTGTCACGCGCGCGGGCTGAGCGTGTTGTATGTTTCTTCCGAAGAATTCACAAACGATATGATTACTGCCATCCGCACGCACACCACGCAGGCGTTCCGCGAGAAATATCGCTCGATCGACGTGCTATTGATCGACGACATTCAATTTATTGCCGGTAAAGAATCTACGCAGGAAGAATTTTTTCACACATTCAACACCCTGCATGGGCAGGATAAACAGATTATCGTCTCGTCGGATCGCCCGCCGAAGTCGCTTGTCACGCTGGAGGAACGCCTCCGTTCCCGATTTGAGTGGGGACTCACGGCGGATATTCAAGCCCCCGACCTGGAGACGCGGCTCGCCATCCTGCGCTCGAAAGCGGAGAAGACCGGGCGTCAGGTGTCGGATGAAATCCTCGAGGGCATTGCGCGGCGAGTGCAATCCAACATCCGCGAGTTGGAAGGCGCGTTGAACCGTGTCATTGCGTTTGCCGATTTGAGCGGCGCATCGTTAACCCCCAGCCTTGTTGAAATGGCATTGGTTGATCTGATGCCGCAAAAGAAGAATATACCGCCAAACAAAATTCTTGAAGCGGTGGCTGAGATGGAAGGCGTACATGTGGACGACCTGCTTGGTCAGAAACGCTCGGCAAAAATAGCGATCCCACGCCAATTGGCAATGTATATCTTGCGGCAATATATTGAAATTTCTCTGCCTCAGGTTGGCGAAATCCTTGGCGGACGGGACCATACAACGGTTATGTATGCGACGAAAAAAGTGAATGAGAACGAAAAACTTAGAAATCGCGCCAGAAAAATATGGGATGCCGTAAACGAAGACTTGGTCAACTGACGGCGTCAATCAAACATTTGCGGAAATGCGCATTCGGAGCGAAAGGGGAAGCTCCGAATGCGCATTTTTAGCGTAGGGAAACGCCGCAGGGTGAGGGGCAAATCGTCCCGGGAAAAGAAGCGTTGAATCCGAATCTTGTGATATACTGTCGCCCGTGGCGCCGTCTAGTGCGCCACATATCTTGCCTGGGGCGGGCATCGAGCGTCCCTGAGCGGGTAAGTTATTCCCGCTAAACTCATCCACAGCACGCTGGCGATCACCAGCCGCGCGTCGGCATGTGGAATGTAAGGAGCAATATGGCAGTCATCCCTATGAAGTCCCTGCTTGAGAGCGGCGTCCATTTTGGGCACCGCACAAACAAGTGGGACCCGCGCATGAAACCGTATATTTTTACGGAGCGCAACGGCATTCACATCATCGACCTGCAACAGACATCCAAGTTGTTGAGCCAGGCGTTCAATGTGATCCGTGATACGGTCGCCAATGGCGGCACAATTCTGTTTGTCGGCACGAAGCGGCAGGCGCAGGAAACCGTGGCGGTCGAAGCCGCGCGGTGCGGTATGCCCTACGTGACCGAGCGTTGGATGGGCGGAATTCTAACCAACTGGACGACGATGCACGACCGCATTCAGGAATTTGAACGACTCGAGAAAATGCGCGATAGCGGAGAGATTAACCGCCTGACGAAAAAGGAAGGTTTGTTGATCGAGCGCGAGATCGTCCGTTTGACCACCCGCTTCTCTGGTATTCGCAACATGAAGCGCCGCCCGGACCTGCTTTTTATTGTCGATGTGGGCCGCGAGGACTCGTCGGTAAGCGAAGCGAATCTGCTGGGCATTCCCATCGTGGCGATGGTGGACACAAACTGCAATCCGCAGAGCGTCGATTATGTGATCCCCTCGAACGATGATGCGATCCGCGCCATCAAATTGCTTGTGGCAAAAGTCGCCGATGCGGTGCTCGAAGGCAAAGGCATGCGCAAAGATGATACCGCAGAAGATATGCCTGCTGAGGAAGCCAAGTCGAAAACAGATAAGCCTTCCCGCCGCGCGCCCAAGGTTGTGGAGACTGACGTGGAATTGGAAGACAATGCCTTGCTCGGTGAGGCAACTCTTGCCAAGATGAGCGCCTCACGAAAACCCGTCACTGAGGAAGCCCCTGCGGCTGAAGTAAAAGCGGAAGAAAAAACAGAAGTAAAAGCGGAAGAAAAAACAGAAGCAAAATCGGAAGGCGCTGAATAAGCGGACCCCGCGACACAAGGAAATAACGGATGGAAATTACAACTGAAATGATCAAAGAATTGCGCGCCGCCACCAGCGCCGGCATGCTGGATTGCAAAAAAGCGCTTGAAGAATCAGGCGGTGATTTTCAAAAAGCCGTGGATTGGCTGAGAGAAAAAGGCATGGCGACCGCCGCCAAACGCGCCGATCGTGACGCATCGCAAGGCGTGGTGGAGTTATATTCACACGGCGGCGGGCGCGTGGGCGTGATGGTGGAAGTGAACTGCGAATCCGATTTTGTGGCGCGTTCCGATAAATTCCGCGAGTTGGCGCACGAACTGGCATTGCAGATCGCGGCTTCCGCGCCGCGTTACCTCAAAGCGGAGGACATTCCCGCCGAAGTGTTCGACCATGAAGCGGAGATCGCCCGCGCGCGCGCAAAGGAAGAGGGCAAGCCGGATAACATCCTCGAGAAGATCGTGCAGGGGCGGCTCGAAAAGTTCAAGGATGAAGTTGTTCTTTCCCGGCAGGCGTATATCCGCGATGAATCGCTTACCGTGGAAAAGTTGATCCTGCAAACGGTCGCCGCCATCGGCGAAAGTGTGATCGTGCGACGCTTCCAGCGCTGGGAGTTGGGCGAGAGTTTGAACAATTAAAGTAAAATGACCAACCAGACGGTTGGTCATTTTTTTGAGCCATCCCCTTGTTCTCTCAAAGTTTGAGGGTGAAGAGGCTTCAAAGTTTACCGCCAAGAACGCAAAGAAAGCATTCAATCCCGGGCTTAGCGGTTCAACAAGGAGAACTATGAGCGACATCAAATACAAACGGATCCTCCTCAAATTGAGCGGGGAGGCGCTGGGGGGCAAATCTGGGTATGGTATCGATGTGGATGAAGCGGAAGCCATTGCCATCCGCATCAAGGAAGTTCACGAGATGGGAGTGGAGGTGGCGATTGTGATTGGCGCGGGCAACTTGTGGCGTGGCAAGCAGGGGCTGGAACGCGGCATGGATCGCGCTACCGCCGATTATATGGGTATGCTTGCCACAGTGATGAACGCCATGGCATTGATGGATGCCCTTGAACGCGCAGGGGTGTACACGCGCGTCATGTCCGCGATCGAGATGCGTCAGATTGCCGAACCCTATATCCGCCGCCGCGCCATTCGTCACTTGGAGAAGAGACGGGTGGTCATCTTTGGCGCGGGGACGGGGAATCCGTTCTTTTCGACTGATACTGCCGCGGCGTTGCGCGCCAACGAGATCGATGCGAACGTGGTGATCAAAGCCACAAAAGTGGACGGCGTTTATGACTCAGACCCGAAGAAAAACCCCGATGCCAAGAAGTTCGATAAGCTCGGCTACATCGAAGTGATCAATCGCAGGCTGGAGGTGATGGATAGCACCGCCATCACGCTGTGCATGGAAAATAAGTTGCCGATCCTGGTGGTCAACCTTTGGGATAATCATGCCTTGCTCGCCGCGCTCAAAGGGGAGCCGGTGGGCACGATCGTCGGCGATTGAAGATTTGGTTTGCTGGCGTTCATCGCAACAAAGAAACAACTCTCACGTTGTTTCAAAACCTCTCAAGGAGTACGCTTCATATAGCGGTTTTTATTGTTTTGGTGTATCCTTGTATTGAACAAAATTCACAATTCAGGAGACTGAAGTGATCAAAGATATCCTAGCCGATGCCGAACATCGAATGAAGAGCGCCCTTCAAGTCTTGCACGATGACCTGGCTGGCGTGCGCACAGGACGCGCCAGCCCCGCCCTGGTAGAAAAACTCCCTATTGAATATTACGGCAATCCCACTCCGCTGATGCAGTTGGCTTCGATCAGTGTTCCCGAAGCGCGGACGATCACCATCAAGCCGTTCGACGCTTCCACGTTGAAGACCATTGAAAAGGCGATTCAAACCTCCGACCTGGCGCTGAACCCCAACAATGATGGCAAAGTCATTCACCTCAACCTTCCACCGCTCAACGAGGAGCGCCGCCGCGACCTTGCCAAGCATGTGCATCATCGTTTGGAAGAGTCCCGTATTGCCGTTCGTAACATTCGCCGCGATGCGCACAACGACCTGCGCGATTTTGAAAAGGAAAAGCTGATCTCGGAGGATGACCTCGAGCGCGGCGAGGAAGACTTGCAGAAACTTACCGACAAATATGTGGAAGAGATCGGCATCCAGGGCAAGACTAAAGAAGCCGAGATCATGGAAGTCTAGCCGGTTTCATGGCAGGCACCCCCTTTACCATCCCTCCCGAAAAAATTCCCCGCCACGTTGCCATGATCATGGACGGCAACGGACGCTGGGCGCTTTCGCGCGGTTTGCCGCGTCTTGCCGGGCATAAAGCCGGCACCGAGAACCTGCGGCGCGTTATCCGCTCTTCAGTGGAATTTGGCGTGAAGTACCTGACCATCTACGCCTTCTCTACGGAAAATTGGGGGCGCCCGCCGGAGGAAGTCAAGGGCTTGATGTTCATCCTCGAGGATGTGATCGACCGGGAACTCGCTGAACTCAGCAAAGAAGGCGTGCAGTTGCGTCATATTGGGCGGCTTGAACGTCTTCCTCCGAACCTTCAGGAAAAAGTATTGGACGCGATCGACGCGACAAAAGATAATGACCGCCTTGTTCTGAACGTGGCATTCAATTATGGCGGACGCGATGAGATCATCAACGCGATTCAACATATCATGAAAGACGGCGTCCCTCCCGAAGAGGTGACCGATGAACTGGTGAGTCGTTACCTCTACACGGCAGGCACGCCAGACCCTGATCTCATCATCCGCACGTCGGGAGAGTTGCGCGTGAGTAACTTCCTCATCTGGCAGGGCGCATATTCCGAATGGTTCGTCACGCCAAAATATTGGCCCGATTTCGATCGCGAGGAATATCTGCGCGCGCTTGAAACTTTTGCAAGCCGCGACCGCCGCTACGGAAAAGTTTCATCGGGCGAGTATGAGGCATCCAATGTCTAAGCGCATCTGGACGGCGATCATGCTGACGGTCATTGGCTTGCCTGCCATCATCTACGGGGGCGTTTTCTATTTCGTTGTCATGGCGATCGTTCTCGGCGGGTGCGCATGGGAATTTACCCGCATGTATCGGGCGGTGGAGTTCGAACCAAATGAAATGGTCACGATCGGAAGCGTGCTGTTGATTGTCACAGCGCGCTTCTTTTTTGCGGACTACTCGATTGCGATCTTCGTCCTCTCGATCCTGCTGGCGATGACCGTTCACCTGATCTCGTTCGAACGCGGACGCGATAAAGCCGCGCTGGATTTCACTGTGACGGTCGCTGGCATCGTTTATATTGGGTGGCTGGGATCGTACCTGCTGGACATTCGCAGCTTACCCGGGGGAGGCTGGTGGCTCATGATTGTGTTGCCCATCATCTGGGCAGGGGATACGGGGGCATATTCTATTGGCGCGGCATATGGCAAACATAAGATGACTCCGCGCCTCAGCCCCAAGAAAAGTTGGGAAGGCTACGCGGCGGGCGTCTTCACCGCCGTGCTCGAAGGCGCGTTCTTTGCGTACGCGTTTTCGTCGCTGGGACCACAACCCCTCGGCGGCTCGATCACTCCCATGCAAGGCGCGTGGATGGGATTCGTGATTGGAGCGCTGACCCCTCTCGGCGACCTCGGCGAAAGCATGTTCAAACGCCAGAGCGGCATGAAAGATTCGAGTCACATTCTGCCCGGTCACGGCGGCTTCCTCGACCGCATCGATTCGTGGATCTGGGGCGCGCCGCTCGGTTACTTTCTCATCCTATATTTCATTTTCTAACGGAGGACGAATGGCAAACAAAAACGAACCCACCAGAAACCTTGCGCTCGAACTTGCGCGCGTCACCGAAGCCGCGGCAATGGCGGCGGGGCGCTTCATGGGACGCGGAGATAAAGAAGCGGCGGACCAAGCCGCCGTCAACGCGATGCGGACCGTCCTCCAAACGGTGGACATGAACGGGATCATCGTCATCGGCGAAGGGGAGAAGGATAACGCGCCGATGCTGTTTAATGGCGAGACGGTGGGAAGCGGTTCAGCCCCCGACGTGGATGTTGCCGTGGACCCCATTGACGGGACTCGCCCTTTAGCCTTTGGCAGATCGAATTCGCTGGCGACGGTTGCCATCGCCCCGCGCGGCACGATGTTCGATCCGGGCCCGTTCGTGTACATGAACAAGATCGCGGTGGGACCCGAAGCGAAAGGCAAGATCAACATCGAAATTTCTATTACGGAAAATTTGAAGGCGATTGCGAAGGCGAAGAACAAAGATGTGGAAGATTTGACGACGATCATCCTTGACCGCGATCGTCACAAGGAAATGATCGCCGAGATCCGCAAGGCAGGCGCGCGTATCCGTCAAATCCCCGATGGCGACGTGGGCGCGGCGTTGATGACCGCCTGGCCCGATTCGGGTGTGGATGTGTTGTTCGGCGTGGGCGGCACGCCCGAAGGCGTGCTTGCCGCGTGCGCGTTGCGCGCCATGGGCGGAGAGATCCAAGGCAAACTGTACGCGCGCGACGACGACGAACTCCGCCGTGGAAACGAAGCGGGCTACGACTTTGAAAAGATTCTCACGATGGACGATCTCGTCTCGTCTGAAGATGTGTTCTTCGCCGCGACGGGCATCACCGACGGCGAATTTCTCAAAGGCGTGCGCTACTTCGGCGATAGAGCCAGCACCGATTCGCTCGTGGTGCGCGGACTGACCGGCACCGTTCGCCAAATCTCCGCCACGCATCGCATTGATAAACTCGATCAATTGGGCGCGGTGAAGTATTAATTTTTTCTTACCGCGAAGCGCGCCAAGAACGCAAAGTTAAATTCTTTTTCACCTCGGCTTCGCTCAGCGCAGGCTTAGCGACCTTAGCGCGCTTCGCGGTTAATTGTTTTTGAATGTGACAATAACGGCGTTGGCTTGACACTCCCCATCCTTGCACGTATAATCCCGCTCGCCTTCCTCGATAGCTCAATCGGCAGAGCGAGCGGCTGTTAACCGCTAGGTTCCAGGTTCGAGACCTGGTCGAGGAGCACGAGACCCCGAAAGGGGTCTTTTTTATTTCGGTTGTATAATACTTCAACTTAATCGCGCAACAAAGCCTGTAGGCTGATTTGCGCAATGATGCGCCCACAGCAGATGCCGATAAAAACGCAGGATGTATGAAATCGTTCTATTCTCTGAATCCAAAATTTTTAGCGATAGCATGTCTGGCGCTTGCCATTGTAGGCGAAACCGTTTTGAGGGAGGATGATCCTGTTACACTCCTTGAACCCATCTTGACATTTGCAGATAATATAAACATAGGTCTATATTTGTCCCTGACTGCGCCAGTTAATATTTTGTTTGGGTTGTTTCTGCTCCTGCTTGTTATGATGGTTTATGGGTTCCTTTTCCGAGGGCAACCCGACGATCATCAGAGGCAATACATTGACGATGGAAACTGGCGGCCTTTTCAACTAAAACGAATGTGGGCGATCCTCGCTCTGGCGCTATATGCATTCGCACTGTGGGGAATTGTTGCTCGTCCCCCTTTGATTCAACCATTCTGGGCGTGGATAATTTCCATAGCGGTCTTTACGCTCGCTCTCTGGAGGGCTGAACCTCGAGGAGAAGACGCGACCAACCCCAGACTCAATTATGTAGACGCGATATGTGTCCTTGCCCTCTTTGCGCTCGCAATTGGAATCGGAGCCTATCGGCTTACTGATATTCCCGCGGGATGGATCACGGATGAGGGGCCGTTTTGGGAAACGGCGCGACGATTGGCGCTAGGCGAAGAAAAACCATCGTTTTTTGGCGTGGGCGTTTTTACATTTCCAATCAGCAGTTCCTATTTTCAGAGTTGGATCATGCGTTGGGCTGGCGTGAATCTCTGGGGGTGGCGCTTTGCCTCGGTCGTTGCGGCATCCTTGACGGTCATCCCGCTATATCTCCTTGCCTGTGAATTATTCAACCGGCACGTTGCGATTGTTGCCAATGCAATGATGATCGTCAACCCGTTTTTCCTGGCATTTGCGCGGCTTGGATATAACAATTCTCAAGCCATGCTTCCCGTTGCCTTGGCTGTTTATTTTCTGGTCCTTGCCATTCGAAGAAACAGCCGTTTTTATCTTTGGTTGGCGGGGCTGTCTGCCGGGCTGGGTTTTTATACGTATTTCGCCGCATGGCTTGGCTTGGTGGTTCTCGTCATTACGCTTTCATTCCTTGCCATACTCAACCGCCTGAATTTTCGCGCAAGCCTCGTCCCACTCTCGATCGTTGTTGCAGGTATATTGGTCGTTTTTCTCCCGCGCGTTGTATTTGGAATTAGCGCGGACTCAACGGTCGCGCTCCGTTACAAAATTTGGGAAACGGGACCCGTCAATACTTTTTACGGGAACATGATTTTTGGCAATGAGCGGATCGACCAAGCCCGCGTGTTTGTCGTAGACGGCGTCGAGATGTTCTACGATCCGCAACTTTACATGATTCTGCTTGGGCGTGGTTTCATCCGTACGAGCGCTGTAATGTTCGATTCACTGGGCTACGGCATTCATCAAATCTTCTTCGGCTTACTGGGGCTGGGTTCATCATTATTTTTTATCCTTGGTATGGGCTTAGCCTTCGCCCGGTTCAGGGAAATAAAATACCTTATTCCAATGATCTGGTTCCTGACGGGCTTTTTCTTCCTGGGGGTGATTGCATCGATCCCACCGCGCCCGACGCACATGGTGGCAATTACCCCTGTATTTTCTTTAATTTCAGCCATTGGGCTAACCTCCCTGACGAATAACCTGGTGAGACAATCTGCAACACGCGCGCATAGTTTGCTTGCCGCCGTGATTATTGGCGTCATTGCGTTTATGGGACTGTTTCATTATTACTTTATGATCCCGTACTTCCATGCGCCAGCCAATCAGGATGATTACATTTCATGGCTGGGACGTCAGACCTCTGTACCCGTAAACTTTATCCTGATAGATCACATTGCAGAATCCCGCAATCCTACAGATGAAAAACTGATGGATCTGACGCAACACGAAGTTGTGTCTTTTTCGTATGCTGACCTGCAGGCTGACCCCGAGGAAGTTAAATCGTGGACAAACTTTGTAGCGTACTTTGCCCCAGCCAATGCCGAGGAACATGCGGAATGGTTGAACTCCCAAATCCCGGGATCCACATTGCAGGAAGCCTTCGCCCCGGGGCATCGCTATCGAGGAGTTGTGGTCACTGACTTGGCGACTCTCAACGCTGAGATGGATTTAAACTTCGCGCGTGGCATATCTGACCTGTGGAATTCTCCCGCTCGCGCCGTTTTGCTGGTTTGTGCGACGGGTATTCTCGTAATTTTCTCATACGGATGGCGCAAATCAAGAGCGGCGGCTGGTTCTTAATCGAAAAAAAAGAAATTCAAGGACGCATTTGATCTCTCGTGAGATGAGCGCCTTGCGAAAAGGAAACCCACGGAACAACCGCAAGATAAATAAGGGTGTCATTCTGCGAAACTGTAAGACACCGAAGATGGTCTTTTTCATGCTGATTAAATTCATAGCCAAACAAGATTCCTGAAATTTTTCCCTTCATCTGTTGTATACTAAAAATGATTTCCACGGTCACGATCGGAATCAAGGAGCGCATCATGAACGCCTCTACTCGAATCTTCGGCATGTTAGTGTGGCTGGGCGGGCTGATCGTCACGGGGACGCTTATCCTTTCGCTCACTGCGGCTCGCGTCGGGGAACACAAGTCCAGCACGTATGGAAACGCTTACGTGCAGTTTCAAAACTCATGGGGCGGCGAGATCGGCATCACCCCTCCGTTATTCACGCTTCACCGCGCTTACACAGAATCGGTTTTCAACAAGGACTCGAAACAATACGAAGACGTCGTCCGCGCCGCAACCTACCCCCTTGTGCCAAAAACCATCAATATCGATTCGGCAGTGAATTACGGCGAGCAGGAACTCGACCTGCTCGCCTTCAATGCCTTCGAAGCGCGCAACACTGAAACGTATATCATTGCCAACAAGACGCAATATACCGGCGACCTGTTCATCCAGGTGAGCAAACCCGAGAATGCCAACCTGATGTACGACTACACCATACGCGTCCCTTCGCAGGGAGACCTGATCCTCCAACCCAACATGGACGCGCCCCAGGCGCTGATCTCCGGGTTTTCCCCCGGCGCGGAGGCGGAGATTATTGTTACCTACGCCACCAAAGGCATGGACGTGTTCAAATATAACCTGTCTGCCTATCAGAACAATGTGATCGAGCGCGTCACTGCCAAAGTTGTAATCAACGTGGATGAATTTGGCATCTACCGTTTCGGACTGCCCCACAATACCGAGCTGACGAAAGACGGCGCGACGGTCGAGTTCGATGTGGAAAACTTTTCCACCACGCAAGACCTCGGCATCACCTTCCTTGCCAAACAACGCTACCTCGATTCCATCCAGAACCTGATCGGTTACGCGCCAATGTCGCTGGCATTTTTTCTTGTCGTAACCTTTATCTTTTCACAGATATTCACGGTAAAATTCAACGCGTTCCATTACTTGTTCGTCGGGATGATCAACCTTTTCTACTTTCTGTTCGTTGCCTACCTTATCCGTTTCTTTGGGGTCTTCCCGACCTTTGCCATCGCCATTGTGTTGACAGCCGCCATGTTCCGGTTGTACGCCCCAAATGTGTTCGGCAAATGGTTTGCCTATCGGGTCGTGGGCGTGTTCCTCTTCCTGCTGACCGTGATCTTTTCGCTGATCTTCCTCATGCCGATCTTCCGCGGTTTGCTCTTCGTGGTGTTGGTGTTCCTGATCTTCCTGTCCATCATGGTTTTCGTCAGCCGCTCCGATATTTCCAAATGGAGTATCGTCAGCGGCGAATAAATTCAAAGAGGAGAATTCTCATGCAATCGTTCATCTTCAACGACGCGATCACGTTCAAACTTGCCACCCAACAGGATAACAACAGCGCGAAAACGCAGGTGTTCTTCGGCGTGTTGCTCGGCGTGCTGTTGCGCTGGATTTACACCGTCGCCGTGGAGGTTGCCCGCACCGGCGAGCCGTGGAATTTCGGCGTGTGGTACGTCATCCTTGCGCGATTTGTCGCCTCGCTGATCGTGACGGTCTTCGTCTTTTCAGGATATTGGGAGAAGTCTAAAGACCAGCCTGCCGACATGAGGTTCTGGAACGCGGTGGCGTACGGAATCTCAATTGACGCCCTCATCGGTCCGTGGATGGTGTGATTTAAAGATTCAGCCACAGATTACACGGATTTATAAGAAAAAAGCCAACCTTTATGGGTTGGCTTTTCGTGTAGCTCTTTTCAGCGCCAAAAATTTAAAAATCCGTGACGATCCGTGTAATCCGTGGCAAAAGCTTGTAGGGTTGAGCTTCGTCAGTCGCTCTTCGGCTCGGCTTTGCTCTTTGATTTCTTTTCGCCCTTGGCATTCGATGAAGATTTCTCGCTCGTCTTTTCCCCTGAAGGGGACTTGTCCTCTCCATGAGCATGGCCATCATCTTGGGAATGCGACTTGCTCTCCGAAGATGATTTACCGCCCGACGCGGACTTGTTGTCGGTAGCGTAAAACCCCGAACCTTTGAAAATGATCTTGGTGGGGGTGATGACTTTCTTCAACGATTTCTTTTTGCAATTCGGGCAGGTTTTGAGCGGGGCATCGTCAAACGATTGATGTTGTTCGAATTGTTTGCCGCAGGAACTGCAACGATAGGTATAAACTGGCATGTGACTCCTAACTTTCAACAGCGTGGCATTATAGCGTGCATGATTGTTCAAGACAAGAGGCGATGCGTCTGAGTTCTGTTAACGGGTGTCTTTGAGCGTGGGGCGGGATTCCATCCCGCACCACGAATCAGTGATTATGGTTTCCACGGCAGGATTTGAATAAACGATTCCAACGTTGCCTCTGCCGTAATGCTATGACGATACAAATAGTAAATATTTTCCTTCCCTTGAACCGACTTATCGCCGAGTCCCATCGCGGAGGTATAGCCTGCGAACTTCACAAACTTTAGCGAATCGCTGTCGTACGCGCCGAAGGGATAGGCAAAACTGCGGATGGGGACTTCGAGATATGACTCGAGTCTCTGCCGCGATTTGACGATCTCCTCCTCTTGTTTGCCTGGGCGCGTCGTCAGGTTTTGGTGACTTACGCTGTGACTGCCGATCTCCCAGCCTGCTTCGTACAATGCGCGGATCTGAATCTTGTTCATGTAGCGCGCCGCGCCGATGAAGTTGTACACGATGTAGGCTGTGCCTGTGAATCCATACTGTTGCATGATGGGCAACGCGTCGGTGTAGACGGTTTCACTGCCATCGTCGAACGTCAGCAGAATGGGGCGGGAGGGGAGTTGCGCGCCGAAGTGAATCGCTTGCGTCAATTGCTCGACGGAGATCGTTCGGTATCCGCGCGTGTACAAATAATTCATCTGGCTTTCAAACGCGTCGGGCGAAACGTAAAACTCGCTGTCTTTGAGCGAGTAGCCGATGTGATGATAAAGAAGAATCGGAACGGTGATGTCGCCAGGTCCCTGAAAAATAAATTCAGGCGTGGATGTGATCGTTGGTGTGAAAGTTGAAGTGGGCGTGAAGGTTGGGGAGGGGGTGAACGATTCAGTTGGGGTAAATGTTGGGGTGTTTGGAGCAGGCTGAAATGGCGTAAGAGACGAGCTGAGGGTGGAAGTCGGTTCGAGGGTTAGAGTCAGAGTCGGCGTGGCGGTGAGTCCGAATCCCCCACATCCTAAAATAATAAATGTCGTTGCGAGGAGCCACGAAGTGGCGACGAAGCAATCTCCTGTTCGAGGCAGGTTGCTTCGTCGGGCTACGCTTCGTCTTCGTTCGCCTATCGGCTCACTCCGCTCAGCGCGAATCCTCCTCGCAACGACATTGTTCGTTAGATCGGATGATTGATGTCCCACAAAATTCGCAAGCCATCGAGCGTGAGCCACGGCGCGATGATCTGAATCACATCGGTCTCCTGCGCGACGATCTCGGCAAGACCGCCTGTGGCAATTACTTTCATCGTGACGCCGAGTTCTTTGCGAAAACGCTCGACCATGCCCTCAACCATGCTCACGTAACCAAACAACAAACCCGCCTGCATGGCATGGACGGTGTTGCGTCCGATGACCGAGGGCGGGCGTTGCAGATCAATGCGCGGAAGTTTCGCGGCGTGTGTGAAGAGCGCTTCGGTGGCGAGATTGATGCCCGCCGTGATCGCGCCGCCGAGATACTCGCCGTCTTTTGTAACGGCGTTGAATGTGGTGGCTGTGCCAAAATCAATGATGCACGCGGGACCTTTATAAAGATACACGACCGCAACCGCGTCCGCGATTCGATCCGCGCCGACCGCGCGCGGATCTTCATATTTCACTTTGACACCCGTTTTGATTCCAACATCAATGACGAATGGATCGAGATCCAAATATTCGCGGCACGCTTGAATCACACGCCCCGTTAATTGCGGCACAACCGAAGCAAGACAAATCCCCGTTAATTGTTTTGCAGTCACTTTCGCGTTTTGTAACAAGCCCTGAAATTGCAAACCATATTCATCGGGCATACGCGCATGATCGGTGGCAAGCCGCCAATGAGCGCCGAGTTCGTTGCCGTTGTATAAACCAAGCGTCAGGTTCGTGTTGCCGATGTCAATGACGAGGAGCATGGGGGGAAGTATACACGGAAACAGGTAGACACGGAAACAAGTAAACAGGGAAACACGTATCTACTTGTGTACTTGTTTACTTGTCTACTTGTGTACTTTCTCAATGATCTCCGCGACCATATCGTACTTGTGGAATTGGGGCATGATGTACACGCCTCCCGCCCACGCTTTGACCTGCTCCACCAACTCGACCGTGATCTCCACCCCAGCCTTTACCCCTTCGTCGCCCGCCGCTTCGATTCGTTTCCGCGTCTCATCAGGGATGGAAATGCCAGGCACTTCGTTGTGCAAAAAGTTCGCATGTTTGACGCCGACCAGAGGCAAGATGCCAACCAGAATCGGCTTGTTCAATTTGCCGTGTTTTGCTTCGTATGCCTCAAGCAATTTCGGTCCATCGTCCGCGCGATAGACAGGTTGCGTGAGGAAGAAGTCTGCGCCCGCTTTCACTTTGCGATGCAGGTTCTTGATTTCGTTGTCCACGTCTGGCGGACACAGATTCAACGCCGCGCCGACGAAAAAGTTGGTCGGTTGTCCGATGCTCGTGCCAGAGTGGTCAATGCCTTCGTTGAATCCCTGCTTGATGAGTTTGATGAGACCCGACGGCACAAGATCGTAATTATCCATCGCTTCGGGATAATCGCCGATGGAGGTTGGGTCGCCCATCACAACGAAGATGTTGCGAATGCCGAGCGCGTGCGCGGCAAGTAAATCGCCCTGAACTCGCAAGAGGTTTCGTCCACGGGTGGGGAAGTGGATCGTCGTCTCGACACCCACTTTACGCTGAACCACGTCGCACACCGCCCACGCCGACATCCTCATCCGCGCCATCGGCGAATCCGCGACGTTGATCACATCCGCGCCCGCGTCGGCGAGAAGCGACGCGCCCGCCAGCAATTTGTGAGTCGCGAGTCCGCGCGGCGGATCCATTTCAACCGCAATCGAAAATTCACCGCGTCCCAATTTTTGCGCGAATTGAGTCGGGGGTTCGGTTTCCGAGACTTCCGAAGTTTCAAAAACGTCGGAAGTCTGAATCAACACAGACGAACGCGCAGAAGAATCCAACGCTTTTTTCATTGCGGCAACATGTTGCGGAGTCGTGCCGCAACATCCACCGACGACCGCCGCGCCCGCCTCACGGAACGACAACGCGTAATCGCCGAAATAATCCGCATCGGCGGGGTACATGATTCGTCCGCCCACTTGTTCGGGCCAGCCTGCGTTTGGCTTGACCCAAAACTTCCCATCAGGCACGGCTTGTTTCATCTGCCTCAAGATTCGCAAGAGTTGCGCAGGTCCGCCTGAGCAATTGACTCCGATCACATCCGCGCCCGCGTCTCGCAACGTCCGCGCCACTTTCATTGGTTCATCGCCAAGCAACGTTCGGTCATCGCGCGTGAACGTGACCGACGCGATGATTGGTAGGGACGACCCTTGCGGTTGTCCTGGGACGGGGGCAAGCCCCATCCCAACGTCTTTCGCCGCGCGAATCGCCTCGCGGATTTCATACAGATCGCTGAACGTCTCAATGACGATCACATCAACGCCCGCCTCAGCCAACGCGCGGATTTGCTCCGCAAACGCCTCGCGCGCCTCCTCAGGCTGGACGCGCCCAAACGGAGCGATTCGCACCCCCAGCGGACCGACACCTCCCGCGACCAGTACATCCTTGAACGATGCGGCAACGACGCGCTTTGCAAGGTCAACGCTGGCTTTGTTGATTTCAACGACATCATCTTGCAGTCCATGTTTGGTAAGTTTGAATCGATTCGCGCCGAACGTGTTGGTGATGATCAACTGCGCGCCCGCCTCGATGTATTCGCGGTGAATCTCCGCCACCGCCGAGGGATTGGTGAGGTTGAGCTCGTCGAAACATTTATCGAATCCAATTCCGCGCGTGTGGAGCATGGTCCCCATCGCCCCGTCGGCGAGGAGGGTGGCGTTTGAAATTAAATTTAGGAAGTTGTTTTTCATGGTTGTCCGATCATATTAGGTTGAGTTTCTCTCGTTTGACGAGCAATTAACAAGATTGATGTAAGGAGGAGAACGGTTGGATAGATCTTCCAAGTCACTACGTACCAATCCTCCACGCGCCCAGCGAATGGGTATAGGCTGACCCATGGGAGCCAGAGCAGAATCAAAAGAAGAAGCGCCCGTCCGATTGCTCCGCCTGGGATAAGCGGTCGTTGCTTGTGAATCCACAAGACCAGAAGGATGAACATGATCAAATCATAATCAGCTGTGTGGGGGACGAATAATGAGTTGAATGCCAATGCCGAAGCAACCAACAGAAGCGTATCCATGCGGCGATAGCCCCAGACCATCAGCGTGACGGAAAGGATCAAATTCAGGATGCCAGGGATTGTCCAAAGATTTTGGATTGTCCATGCAGGCTGATTTTCAAATGAGTATTTGGAAATATCTGCCAGAAAATCTGGAACCCACCATCCGAGCAAAAACGTAGGCGGAACAAATAAAACAAGATTGGTAATCAGAAATGAAAATAAGATATTTTTGGAGCGATAATTCAACGCAAGGAGGAGCACAACAGGAAGGATCGTGTTGGATGGTTTTACCAATGCCAATGCCAGGCATATTCCTGCGGCGATAGTCCATTCATAACGAAGACACATCCACGCCGCCGCAATCATCACAACACAAAATAACGCCGACTGACCAAGAATGTAATTTGAGAACGCGGGTCGAAAGAATAAACCTGAGAGTAAAAGAAACACAACGACTATTTTTTGCTTTTCTTGTTCTTCCATGATCCAGATAAACAAAAAGGTTCCCCACAATGCCCACAAGAAAGCGCAACCCGCGATAGCCGCTTGTTCCACAGATAATCGCAATGCGATGAAAGGAGCTAATAGCGTAACAATGGATGGCGGATAATAAAACCCAAATGGGTTGCCATTTGGCAGATCGCGGCTTCCGTAAATCGCATCCCAGATCGCTTGGCGTGTTTCCAGGCTGTAGGGGCTTTCTCCACGCAACGCGGCTTGTGCTCCGACCCAGCGTGGGTATACGTCTACACCAAGAATTAGGGTGGTGCCACGGAATGCGGCTTGCAAGTAGCTCATCAGAACGATCCCAGAAAAAAAGAAAAAAATGAAAACAGCAATGAGAGCGATTGGTTGGAATTTTTTCATGGTTACAGCCTGAGCAAAACCAGTATCCATAACCCGATTACAGCGGCGGCAAATTCATAGGTCAAAGGGATGAGCCCCAATAAAGCGCCCACCCAGGAATGCAGGAGCATGTATGGCGATAAAAACGGCGAGGCGATCAGCGAGTATCTTATTTCAGTTTTCCGAATGGCGGCAACGATCCATGCCAGACCGATAGGCAATGAAAGGGGCCAGAAACTCGCATTCAGCGGAATCTCGCTGATCGGTGGAATCGCCAAAAACCAGGGTCCAAAAACGGCAACAGACACAGCGAGCGCCAAACCCGAAGGCGCAAATGTTTTGATTACCTTTGCGATGCCGCCCTCCCGCCAGGTTGCGAAAAGAAAATAAACGCCGACCGCCAACCCTACTTGAGGCTTTATCATCAAAAAGAATAGACCGATCCAAGGCGGTAATACTGCGCCTAACGCGGCAAGCCAATCCAAATTGCCGTTTAGAATTCCGTGTAACACAGGTGGAGAAACTAGCAACAGCGGGATCGTCACCTTATTGCCTCCAAGTTTGAAGCCAACATACGCGTAGGTTGCCAATGCAACAATGACCAGGAGCGCGCGCCCGATGTGTTCTGGCAATATGGCAAACGGTATCAGCAAGACCGCTGTCCATGGAGGGTTGAAAAATCCGCTGGCGGTATAGGGAGTGCGTCCGTGAAGAATCTCGAGCGCCGCGGGGCGAAAAGCGCCATGCCAATCTACGGCGATAGGAAGGGTGGCTGACATAACAATAACCAGAGCAGTCGCGGCAATTGCTACGATGGCTGTTTTCAAGAAAATATGCGCCTGAATTCCCATTTTAAACTGCACTACCTCATCAATTGCTCAACTCTGGATTCGCCGAGCGTGTAATATTTCGCGTCTTTGTGCGAAACGACGATTGCGGCAGTGGATTCTTCGGGGATGATCTGCCCCGAAACGGAAAGCCCCAGCCCAAGTTCGGCTTCGGCGGCGGGGAGCATTTGGAAAACCTTGAAGTGATCTTCAAGAATTGGGATGGCGGGATAACCCCACGAATAGCGTTTGCCTTGATTCGCGCCGAGTCCCAACTCGCGGCGGATGTGATTGTGCATATAGTCTGCGGTGGCTTCGGCGGCTTGCACGGCGAGTCCATGCACGAAGTAGGCTTCGGTGTAATCGTTCGCGGCTTGCAATTCTTCAAACAAAGCGGTGGCGGCTTTGCCGACGGTGACGATTTGCAAAGCGACCGTGTCCAACTGACCCGATTCGAGCGAGGCGAAATAATCCGAAAGCGCGAGAAAATCTCCGTTCGGCTGGCGTGGACAAATTAAACGAACCGCTTCTTTTTTGCCTTGCGCGTCGGCGTAGACGATCAATTCCTCGCCGTCGGCTTGACAGGCGAAGTAGCCGTACACGGCTTGCGGTTTAATCCAGCCGCGTCTGGAGGCGTCTTTAGTCATTGAGGCGAGTCGGGCGTCAAAGTCTTTTTTCAACTTTTCCCATTCGGCGCCGTGCGTGTTCTTCGCGCCCCAAGATAAGCGATACAACTCGTTAATGTTGAGATGCTTCAATACCATTTCAAGCGGCATGTTTTTGACAATGCGTTGTCCGAGTTTTTCGGGCAGGGGAATCGGCGCAGGGACGACGTTGGAGCGCTGTCCGCTTGGTGCGGCGGTTTCGGCCTGCGCGGCGCGCTTCAATTCCATCGTAGATTCTTTGAGAATTTTTTCTAACAAGTCAAAGCGCTTTTCTTCGTCAATCAGCGCGTCTACCGTGTCCAAGCCTTCAAATGCGTCCTTGCAATAGAAGACGCCCGATTCGTAATTTGAGCCGTCTTCGGTTTGCAGAATGCGCCGCCCAAACCGGCGATTAATTGCCGCGCCGCCCACTAAGACGGGGATTTGATGTTTGCGCCGATGCAGTTCGTTGACGATGAGCGGCATTTGCTTGGACGTGGAAACCAGCAGAGCGGAGAGTCCGATCGCGGTGGCATTGACTTCAACCGCTTTCGTGATGATCGTTTCGGCGGGTACTTGCTTACCCAAATCAATGACGGTGTAGCCGTTGTTCGCCAAAATTGTTTTGACCAGATTCTTGCCGATGTCATGCACATCGCCATAGACTGTTGCGATAACGACTGTGCCTTTGGTGACGCCTTCCATCTTTTCGAGGTAGTTTTCAAGATGTGAGACGGTCTTCTTCATCGTTTCAGCGGACTGCAGAACGAAGGGCAGAATCAACTCGCCCGCGCCGAATTTGTCGCCGACTTCTTTCATGGCGGGGAGGAGGACGTTGTTGAGAGTGTGGACGGCGATTTCGTGTTTCGTGTTTCGTGGAGCGTGAGGCGCGTCTTCGGTTACAAGTTGCGGGTTACGAGTTACGGGTTGCGGCGGCGTACTTGTTTCCTTGTCTACTTGTTTACCTGTCTCCGTGTCTACCTGTCTATTAATAATCTCATCAATATCCGCCTCCACGCCGTCTTTGAAGCGATGCACAATTTTCCAATGCAATCTTTGTTCGGGGGTCATGCCTTCGGTGGGATCGGCGACGGTGTCGTCTGAAATTTCCACATTTTCAAAGTGGGCGATGAATCTTTGCAGGGCGTCTTCGCGGCGATTGAAGATCAAATCTTCGCAGAGTTCGCGTTCTTCGTTATCAATCTCCGCGTACGGCTTGACGTGCGCCGCGTTGACGATCGCCATATCCAAGCCGACTTGCACGCAGTGATAGAGCATGACCGAGTTCAATGCGGGTCGCGCTTGTGGAGCGAAACCGAATGACAAGTTACTCACGCCAAGTGAGGTCATTACACCTGGCAGTTTTTCTTCAATTAATCGAATGCCATCAATCGTTTCTTTGGCGGAATCAATAAATTCGGCGTCGCCAGTTGCAAGCGTGAAGGTCAAGTCGTCGAAGACCAAATCTTCGGCTTTGAGTCCATGCTCGTTGACGGCGATATCGTAAATGCGTTGAGCGACCTCGTATTTATGCTGGGCGGTTTTCGCCATGCCGTTTTCGTCAATCGTCAAACAAATTACGGCGGCGTTATATTTTTTGGCGAGCGCGAAAATCTTATCGGCTTTTGCGCGACCCGATTCAAGATGCGTGGAGTTGATCAAACAACGACCAGGCGCGGTTTGCAAAGCGATCTCCAAAACATCCACCTCGGTAGAGTCGATGACGAGCGGAACATCCACGCCCATTTGTAATTTCTTGATGACCTTGCGCATCTGCTCGCCTTCGTCGGCGCGTTCGGTTACGGCTACTGAAATATCTAAGGCATGTGCGCCACCTGCCACTTGGTCACGAGCGATTTGTAAAATGCCATCGTAATCTTCTTCGAGTAAAAACTTTTTGAATTTGCGCGAGCCTTGTGCATTACAGCGTTCACCGAGCAAGGTAGGAGCAGGATTCTGTTGCATAGTAATCGCCGACATAGCAGAGGCAAGTTGGGGCGTGGTCTGAAGCGGAGTAGTAATTGGTAATTGGTAATTGGAAAGTTTATCCACAAGTAGCTTGAGATGCGTGGGAGTCGTTCCGCAACATCCACCAACAACTCGAACATTGTGCTTCGTCACAAACTCGTACATGTCGTTCGCGTACGGCTCAGGCTCAAGCGGATAAACAGCCTGCCCGTCCACATTGAGCGGAAGCCCCGCGTTGGGGATGCACGAAACGGGGAGCGTGGAATTTTCGCCGAGAAAACGAATCGGCTCGCGCATGTGTTCGGGTCCAGTGGAGCAGTTGAGACCGATGACATCAATGCCCATGCCTTCGAGAATCGTGAGCGCGGCGTTGATGTCGGTGCCGAGCAACATGCGACCCGTCGTGTCGAGCGTGACTTGCGCTTGAATGGGCAAATAAATTTGCGTCTCTTCAAAGGCTTGATGCAGACCCGCGATCGCGGCTTTGACTTCGAGAATGTCCTGCGACGTTTCGATGAGCAGAAGATCAACGCCGCCTCTGATCAGACCTTCAGCCTGCTCGGCGAACGCGGCAATCAACTCATCGTATGTGACGTTCGACAGGTCGGGGTCGTTGGTGGATGGCAGTTTGCCGCTGGGACCAATTGAACCAGCCACAAAACGCGGCTGACCTGTTTTCTCGGCATATTCATCCGCGAGTCTTTTTGCCAACTGCGCCGCCGCTATGTTGATCTCGATCACGCGGTCTTGCAGGTTGTATTCCTTCATCGTCAAACGATTCGAGCGGAAGGTATCCGTTTCAAGCACATCCACGCCCACTTCAAGAAACGAACGATGAACTTTTTCCACGGCTGCGGGATACGAGATGACGAGGTAGTCGTTGCATCCATTGTATTGCTCGCCGCCGAAATGTTCGGCAGTCAGGTCTTGCACTTGCAGGCTGGTGCCCATCGCGCCGTCGAAGATAAGGACTTTCTTTTCGAGGGCGTCGAGGTATTTTCTGTTTGTATATTTTCGATTCATATTCGTTTCCTTACTTCAAGTTAATTCACTACAGATTTCAACTTGCCGTTTTCTGCAAGTATTAAATCACCAACACATTGAATGCCATTGCCATTTACGATAATCCCATCGCCATCGGGACAACCAAATATTTTGCCGCTCTGAGTAATGGAATATTCAATCAGCTTGTTCTCTACATCCTCAATTCTGTTTATATGTGGTAAGAAAGCAAAGTCAACAAAATTTAGCGCAGAAAGGTCGGTTAGGTTATGCGATGGTTCTTCTCCGCAAATGTGAGTCGTCGAAATTTCTGGGGTCATCAGAATTGCGCCAGCGCTCACGCCAATTAACACGCCGCCATTTGCTACATAATCATGAAGGAGGGAAATAAGCCCTCGTTTACGAAGCCAGTATAGAAAATTATATGTGGAGCCTCCCGACAAATGAATTGCATCACAGGTAAAAAGGTTTTTGGCTTTATCAGGTTCATACTCTATCTCCAATTCAAAATAGACCGACAAGTCAGCGTCCAATGATTTGTAATAAGCCTGCTGTTGTTTGTACCAGGTTCTTTCAGCGTCGGTGGATGAAGGAATATATCCAATAATCGGGCGTTGCTTACCAATTAAACTGAGTAAGTGTTCATCCAATTTGGATGATCGTTCAGTCTGTTGATCACTGTAGAAAGCTAATTTACGATACATAATTTGATTTTTGCACATCTTCCAGCGCGGGGTGGTGGCGTGGGGTTGTGCCCGCACGGGTGATGGTTGCACGGGGATTAATCCCCGCGCTATTCATACGAAGCCGACTGAAGTCGGCTAGTCCGCTTGAGCGGACTTTGTAGGCATAGCGCGGACGTTCATGTCTTCACATCACTCGGCAATGACGCGCGTCCTGCCGCAGTCATCCTGCCTTCGGCGATCATCCTTCGCGCGCGATCCTTGTTCGTGTTCGTCCAATTCGATTTCGGTCGGCGCGGCGAGAAGCGCAGGGCGTAGCGTTCCGCGTCCATGGATTTTTCGAGTCCGTCAATCCAGCCGAAGCAGATCGCTTCCTCCACCGCCTCCACATAATTGATAGACGGTTTCTTCGTGGCTTTCTTATATTGAATCAACCAAATTTCCTTTTTGGCTTTGTGATTCTTTATTAGCCACTTCCGAAAGTCATCTCCTGTTGTTACATAAATTGTTTCGCCGATTTCCATGAGTTCCTTTTGAACCGCGAAGCCCGCTAAGACCGCAAAGAAAACCTTTATTTTTTCTTTGCGAACTTCGCGCTCTTAGCGGTTAATCATCTCACAACAAAATCGCCTCTCATAGTGAGAGGCGACATTCAAACATGAAGTCATCTCTCATCTCCCGCACGATAAAAATCATG
>Ga0138256_10000526_pt1 | contig 42022 bp, 54 predicted proteins | sample KNB2016incub_MG_FD_105486 | JGI IMG/M metagenome (GOLD analysis project Ga0138256, IMG submission 105486) | Active sludge microbial communities from wastewater in Klosterneuburg, Austria - KNB2014incub_MG | ecosystem: Engineered > WWTP > Activated sludge > Unclassified | place: Austria... | reverse complement strand
GGGGACGGACGGGCTAAGAAATATTACATCCCACTTGGGCAAGTTTGATCTGCACAGCTAAATACCGTTCCCGCGTTGCTAACTTCACAGCGAGAGCATCCGCCATCTTGTTGAGTCAACCACAGTGTAGACATCCCAGTCCCACCAGATGCCCCAGTTAAATAAAGAGAACCATCGACATAAAGCCCCGTTGATATATTACCGACCGCGATCGTCGCATCTTTACCAGATACGGTTGTTGTCGCACCGGTTATGTTTAAGGTTTCGGCTTTTCCGACTAGGGTTCCGTTTGATTGAACTTCAACTGCGGCATAAACCGCCCCAACAAATCCCACGATAAATAAAGCAATTAACAAAAACTTTTTCATGTCCGTCTCCTATTGGTTAAAAGTTATCCCCTACGATTAATTGTCCTCTAAACTAAGCTATCCGTCAAGAAAAAAGGCGGATTTTTTAATCTGCAAAATAATACCCAAGACACTCAAATACTTCTGGATGCGCTTTAAAAATCCTGTCTAAGTCCGACGGGGAAGGCTCCTTTGGTACGAGCTTTGCGGCCCGCGGTATTTCACTAATATAATCGAGTCGCACCTGTTCGCTACAATACGTTGTCCAAGGATTTTGAATAAATCTTAAGTGTAAGAATTGACCTAAGATCCCAAGATAGTCGTATTGTTTTCTATACCAAGGAAGAGATAATCGCTTAACACAATTTCTATAAATGGTATTCTTCTCGCCCTGAGTTAAATCTTTTATCCGCCAGAACTTTAACATCTGATTCGGTGTTAAGTAAGCTTCCATCTTAATCTCATTAAGGCCGCCAAAGCCTTGTGAGATCATCAGCCACGGCTTGTGAGAAATCATTACGTGGTTATAATTACCACTGGTATGATTCTTAATACCCCATCCGACGAAACTCCTAAGATCATCGGCGAGAACCATAATAGGGAGATCGACCTCTGTTAAAGTGCGAGGGTCTAAGAAAACTTTATCGGATACTGTTGCCATTTAAAAAGCCCCATGTTGTGTTTGATGTGTATTCACTATTAACATCCCCAGTTCCGTATACCGTCTTAATATTATTTCCAGTGAGCTTTACGTTTGCGGTATGTGTTAAGGTACAGCCAATTGAAGTGAAGACAAACAATAACAAAAGGTAGCGCATCTTAGGATTTCTCCGCGTCTTGTTTATCTTTCGCGTTACCTGAAGCGAATAAATCTTTAACCATCATCGTGACTAAAGCCGCAACACCGGCGATTGTAGCTAAAAAAGTTTCTGCACTTAGGATCTTCACCTCAACTAAATGACAACAAAAATCCACCATCTTACAGTACGTCCATACCATTAGAAGCGTGGCGATAAATCGGCCACTGGTAACTCGGGTGAGTAAACTATCGAAGGAATCCATGAGTCGATCAATGGCTAAGATAAACCAATTATCTGCGAGGGCTTTATTATTTTGAATATCGTCGGTCATTGAAGGGCCTCTTGTCTTCTTTAATTAATCGAAGTTTGAAAATATCACTTAACAAAGTTAGATCAAATCCTAACTCCATCATTAATTGCTCCCTGATTTCATACGGGAGTTCAGTGTGGCGGTTTAAGAAAGTAATTCTGGCCAGAACTTCCGCGTAGATCTCAAGGACCTCGTCGAGTGTCCACGTCTCCATGCTATCTTGGACAGTCGATGTCCCGTACCTTCTCTAAGATCTTATCTAAAGCGTCGATCATCTTACGATGTTCCTCCCTAGATTGTCTATGATCCTCGACCATACTCATACGAAATTGCGTCGTCACTTCACTTTGTTTTTTAAATTCGACCTCGAGATTATTAACATGGATTTCAGTTAGAGTGATTAGGCGGGATTCCCGCTTTTCATTTTGCTTTAGGACATAGACAACAAACCAAGCAAGAAACGCGGCGGTTAAGAAAAGAAGAACCGTCGTGATCCCATACGTCCTGGATAAGTCAAGAGCTTTCTCTAAGTCCATGTTAGATCCTTTAGAGTGAAATTCCCATTTTACTACTGCCACCACCGCCACCCGTCGTGGGTGCCGCTATAAAAACCCATCCGGTATTACCCCCACCATCTGTTGAATGTGAAGTCGGTCCGGCGAAGAAATACGGAGTACCTGACGAGGGGATATTTGTTAAACTCACGTAATCCCAACTCAATATCCCCGTCGTTTTTGCTATGGTTGCGGTTGTTGCCGTAGCATTAAAAGTTATTAAGTTAGTTCCATTCGCTAAACCGGCTCCCGAGACAAGCGTTGTTGTTTCACCGGATGTGAGGGTGATAGTCTTGGTCCCACCACCGTCAGTGAGAATACGATTAAAAGTATTGGAACTTTTAATAATGATTGCTCCTGCACCACCTCCGGCAACTTTTAAATCATAATAGGTCTTTACACCCCCTTCAAAAGTTTTTGAAGATGCTCCAGTATTGCTAATGAATATTGTAGAGGAACTAGGATTTACTGTTAATTGCGTATAATTCGTGGCTACGCTCGTTGTTGGGAAAAGAACATTTCCGCTACTAGCTGTTAGAGTCAATGTCCCGGTTCCTAAGTTCCAGATCGTCGCACTCGCGGCGGTATTACTTCCGATCTCAATGGAAGCCGCAGTAATATCTTTATTATTAAAATCTATGGTTCCTCCATAAAGACGGAAAGTCCCTAGACTTGCATTATCTAAGAAGTAAAACGTACCCCCATTTCCAGCTTGAATTGTAATCTTAGAGATACTACTTTTTGTAACACTGTTATCAGTATAGTAACACGTTCCTCGACAATTTAAAAGCCAGGCGCTCGAATTACCCGCCCACGTCATCCCCGATCGCCATGTAACACTACCTACGGTGTATCGTTCTGAAGATGCAACTCCAGAACCTTGAATCGTTACGTTTCCGGTCCCACCAGTCATGTCTAAATCTTTGCACAACCATTTACGATCGGCGGTTACCGTCTGTCCCGCGGAGAAAGCATTGTCGAAGACTACGTTATCGTGAGCGAGAGGTATGCGAGAAGTCCAGCGAGTAACATCCGACCAATTAAAGGAAGTCGTCCCTGTGGCATGTTGAGTGGTGGTCGGTAAGAATACAAGGGTCCCCCCTCCGGTAACGGTATTTCCACCGGCATCGCCGACAGCCCCCGCTCCGGTAACTCCTGAAAAATCAACAGCCCCCGTACTAACAAAATTAATATCCTGTATATCAACGTATGTAAAATTAAGAGTAGCCCCGGTAACTGTGCATTTCTTAACACTCGCCTGAGCGTTTGGCCACATAGTAATCCGAACGGAATTACTTGTCGCTCCGGTAATTGTCCATACGCCTGTAACCGTAAAACTATTGGTGGATGAATTTGCCCCGCTTACAGATATACGATCGTCAGGACCTCCGGTGCTATCCACTGTCAGATTCACGATAGTTGCACCGCCACCGCCAATACCGATGAAAGTCCCCCCGTTGGTCTCAGTACCGGTTCCGATGTGCTGAGTTATTGATTTATAAGCGCAGTTAGCAGAACCGTACCCCATAATTGCGGCATTACCATTTGTGACCAGAGTTCCTGAATTTCCTTGAGTAAGGCTATGGTTTGCCGTTGTTCCCATATCCCATACTGTTCCGGTACCAGTGATTGTAATAGCTGAATTACCGAGGGCAATTGTGCAAACGCTGGATCCTGAAGTTATAAATTTTCCAATAGAGTGGGTTAAAGCAGACGTATCCGCCGCCCCATCAAAATGCAGTTGACTACTTGCACCGCCGGTATAAGTGATAGTTGCTGTCGCACCGAGAGTAATGTTACTGGTAAAAGCGTAATTCTGACTCGCTCCTGTAAAGGATAAATTTCCGAGTGTTCTACCATTCAGAGCAATCGTTTGTTGAGTGGCTGAGGTGGATACAAACGCAATTGCTGAGGTCGCCACATCACCAAGCGTATATGTAGAAATTCCACTTAAATCAAGTGCTTTATTTCCTGTACCCGCAGTGGCATCTCCGAGAGTGATCGTAACTGCGGCATTGTGGACAATTGTCGTAACTGATGAACCTGATGTGAGTAGAGATCGGCAAGTAAGAGCGGCATTAATAGTGGCTGTACCAGCACCGGAACTCCCGTCAAATACGCAGTTGTCTGCGGCAGTTGGGGTATTACCTGCCCCCGGAGCACCGCCTGTTGACGTTGCCCAGTGATTTGTTGGGTCGTTGCTATTTCCGGTACCACCAACCCAAAACTTATCTGCAAGAGCATTTCCGCAAAGCAATAAAATAAAAACAAATCCTAAAAAAAAATTTTTAAATATGCTTTTCATCAATAATCTCCTTAATATAAGAACACTACGTCGCCGGAAGCCGGAGCCGCAGAACCGGAAGTTACGCGCACACCGACAACTTGAAAAGGTAACACTGCACCTGCGGTACATCCTTTAAAAGCAACCCATGTCGAGCCGTCGAAAGAGAAATCTAAATCCTGAGTTACTCCGATCCACACCCCTCGACTAACGGGACGATCTGCGGTATTAACCGTGATACTTGTTGCACTCCAAGCGGATACCAAATCCCCCTGCATAGGGCCCCGGGCCGGAGTTGCAGAAACGGAAACTGTAAATACTAAAGCAGATGCAAGTAAAACCCCACCTAAAAACCACGATAAAATTCGTTTCATTACTCTTCTCCTTTTTAGAATAGATAACCTTTAACTGTAACTGAAAGCGTCGTCCACGTTACACCGGACGAAGCGTTATATTGAATAACCCGAGCCGCACTGACAGGAACAATTAAGTCCGCCGCCATTAAGACGTTAATAACAGGTGTTGTGATCTCAGATATCGCAAACCCGTTTGAGTTTCCTTTTTTCCTGAAGATAACTGCTTTATTTACGGTGTCGCATTGAACTAAAACAGAGAGAATCGCAAAGACGGCGCCCGATGGGATAAGAGAGCTTAAATCCATATCGTGATACGACCCATCTTTAGTCAAACCGCCCGTAACAAAATCCGCAGAAGCAGGATCTCCTCGATCAACGGCATGAGCGACGGCGGCGGATGCCGCGGCGGCGGCGGCAGAAGCAGAAGCCGCAGATGCTGACGCGGAGGCCGCGGATGCTGACACAGAAGCAGATGATTGAGATGCGGCGGCGGCAGAAGCAGAAGCCGCGGCGGCCGCTAAAGAATCCGCGATCGCCTCTGAATCAACAGCTAAATTCTGCATAGCCCCACTAAGGCCATCCCAACCAAGAGCGTATCCATCTTGAGGGGTCGGGAGAACAATATCTAATTGAACAGCGGTCGAATCTTGTTTGACAGAATAATCAAGAAGCTCTTTTAATTGCTGAATCTGCATCGCAAGATCGTCGAGCGCTCCTTCGATAACGGGTTCATTAAAACCGCCGCGAGCTGGAATATCCGCGGATTGGATATACTCTTTATTACGCACCATCAGAATTTCATCGGCGGAAGAGGCACCTGTCAGAGAGACAGTTCCACCTTCAACAACAGAGCTTATTGAAACGGTATAGTCTGTTGTTAAAACCTGGAGATCTGCAACGTCATCGGTAATGAGGTAGACGAGAATCTCACTTTCGTCATCAATCTTGAAAGTAAAATCATAAGTGAGTCCCGAAATAGCGAGGCGAGTTCTATTATTTGAATTGGCAACTGTCATTATAGTCTCCTGTTATTCTCCAAAGAGTTTTTCAACTTCTGTAAACATAGGCCCACCATACTGTAAAACATTTCTAACAGGTTTCCCTGACGCGGCGCCAATAGCACTCAATAAATCCAGTATTGCACTTTTTAAGGTAGAAGTCCACTTCTCTTCATCCTTTTTAGGGCCGCTTGAAAATTCTTCGCCTGTTGTTAATTGAACGCCACTTTGGGCGATCTGCCCGATACCTTTTGCAATATCCGTCGCTAAAGCGGTTACAGGATTATTAATCTCGTGCGTAATATCCCCGTAGACGAGCATACTCTGTACGCCATTGGCAATATCGCGAACACCATAAAACATCCCCAATGGCCCGAGAACAACATCCGTCCAGAATTTATCAGCAATTAATTTCCAGTCTTTTTCTTCTTCGTCATCCCGACCTTTATCCGGCGATTGCTTCCAGACATTCACCCCTAAATTAATTGTGGCAATCAAGACGGAGTTTAAATAAGATACAATAAAAAGTTTTTTCCCGAGGATAGCCCGATCACTAAGGGTTTTCTTACTGCGACTAAATTCCTCGACGGCGCGAGAAACCATAGAGAATTGTTTATTCGTTTCCGACGAGAAAAGAGATAGCCCCCTCGAAAATAAATCTCGTTTAGCAAGATTTTCAGATCGGTGTTCCATAAAGACAGAAGCCTGAGTCCGACGGACAACGAACTCCGCCCGCTCTGCTACCCCCTCAAAAAACTTTGAACCTGTTAGATCTGGATTCTCCGCCTTAATTTCCGCCTTAGCCGTCCGCCAAACAGATGTAACCATCGGGTGATCCATCGTTTGATAAGCTTGCATAAACTTCTCATTCCAGCCAACACGACCCGTAAAAAGTTCTTGAATTGCCCCGGAGTTCTTAAGCTCCCCTAATTCTCTTGTGATATGACCATCCCAACGAGCGGCGAGTTGCGGAGACCATTTCTGAATCTCGGCGACTTCTTCTTTTGAAGCAATAACCTTATAGTTCTTAGCAAGATCAAGCCCTCTCATCTCCGTTGACGCGGCTAAAACAGAAGTAGGCTGTTTAAGTAAGATCCCCGGATTTAACATAAGGACAGAAGTTTGGATCTTTGTGATTAAATCACGCGAGAGAGCCTCAAGATTAGTGAGGTCTGTAACTTCACCCTCGACTCGCTGAACGTAGCGTTCAAAAGACTTAAGAAATTCACCTCGTCCTTGAGCGTTTAACTCTTGTTTAACTCGACTATCGACGAGTACCGTTTTTGCGGCTCGAAGCGGCTCTGCATAAGCAACATAAGACCCTGAGAGATGGATTGACTCATACGCCACCTGAAAGGCATCCTCTAAAATGATTGGGAGTTTCGAGGGGACCGTTTCTTTAAGAAAACCAAGCCCTTCGATCGCCACTTTCCCCTGATACTGTCGGGTCGAAGGCTCGACCTTATAAAAAAGATGATTCGCCACGATCCGAAAATAGTTCGGGGTGGTGGCAAGTTCGATGCCATTTAACCGTAGGGACGTTTTATTGATCGCGTGCTTTTGAAACCCATTGAAGTAAGCGTCTAAATTCATCGCAACTTGAAGCATCTCGGGGTCTTTTAAAACAGCCGAAGAGATCATTTCTACGTCCGCCTCAGTAACTTTTATTACTTTTGCCTCTTTCCCACGGAAAGAAAATCCACCCCCGAGAAGATGGTTCAACCCCTCTTTCCTCAAAGAAAGCAAATGGAACGCGATCATTTGGGCTTTTGTAAGCTTAACCGTCTCAGATTTCCCACTTCCTGTAAACTTAAATACCTGCATATCCAATTTCTTCGCATCCGCCGTGATGTATTGGCTCCACTTGCTAACGTCAATATCCTTAGTCCCCTCTCGAAGAATAGATTTAGCCGCCGTCGCATACCTTAAATAATCCGTCTTAGCGCGATTAAGCCCACCAAAAATAACGCTTTGAAATACCCCGCCGTCTTTACCCTCGACGATTAGGAGGTTTGTCTCTGCATCCCGCGAATCAAGCCCCAACCAGTTCTTCACTTGCTCCCCACGACTGATCGTTGTCTCTAACCCAGAAACAACTGGATCGGCCTGAGTTCGCTTCACGCTTCCGGATTTAATATTACCGACAATTTCATTGACCGTCTTTTCTAACGATACGTATTTATTTTTTTCGAGAATAGAAGTCTTTAACTCATTTAATTTATACAGATGTGTTAAGGCGTCGTTAATTAATTGCACCTCCGATGAGGTCATGTCACGTAAAGACTTCTTCTCAAGAGAAGCTAATTCATCAAGTTTATGTTGGGGGATAATTGCGTTAGGTTCTTTGGCAAGAAATTGAGCAAGGCTTTCTAACTTCATCGCCTGGGGAGCCGACATTTTAGTTGCCGACAAACCCGACGAGATTGATCGAATTTCTTTTTGAAACTCAGGCCGCGTTTTCTTGATAACGGATTCTGCCGTTAAATCCTTAAACCGTCCAATTTCAGCATTTAAGTCTCCCTTCTCACGCATCTGTGCAATACGCTCTCTGATCACTGGAAGTTGACGACGGAGCTGTTGTACCGTTTGGGCGTTCTTGATCGACGTTAAAAACTTGGCTTCATCCTTGAGCTGTAGGCCACCTTCTAAAACGAAATCGATTAATTCCTTCTGTACCGCCTGAAGTTTGGCTCTAAGCTCAATAGACGAAGTTCTTAACCCGGCCTCGCTCTTCAAATCTGCCTTAACGATCTCCGCCCCCATCTTTTTTAATTTTGCTTCCAACCGAGAAGTCCGTAATTTCGTCCGGGTCGCTAATCGATCCAGGCTTCTTTGCAAACGGAATTTCTTACCTTCGACATTAAACTCCTGCACCATTAGTGCCTTCTTCAAAGCCTCGCCAGACAGAGTGTTTTTTAATTTAGATTCCCACAAAGGCTGGAGCCGTTTTGTCCGCTCTAAAGACCGCGTTAATTTCACCGCCCGTGTGGCCGCCTTCGACCGAATATCCGTTAATTGATTTTCAATATTAACCTCCGCCTCAGATTTCACTCGGGAAGTTATGCCCTCTCGAAACTTTAACTTCGCGTCGATCTTTAAAAATTTATCTGTCAGGGCTTGGACCACATTCTTCGGAAGATCCTCAACGGGCTTCGCCGGGGTCGCGTCTAAAAAGGCTTTCTCTTCTGCCGTAATACCGACCGTTTCCCTCTGGGGCAAAGCCTCGGAAGCAACGACTTTAGCCTTCTCAACCAAGGGAAGCGACTCAATATCGCCGCTTGCTTTTGTCGCGATCACGCGCTCAGGCGAAACCGGCCGGCCGTGTTGATCAACAAAGGAGCCATTCTCATCACGAAAGATATTATTTTTAATTAAAGCGTGCTCCTGCTCAACAACAGATAAAACTTTATCCATGCCCTTGCTAAATAAAGCATCGGTCGTTTTTATCGCTTGTTCATCCGGCATCCCGATTTCTCTAAGTTTCTCTTTAACCTCTGTACGCTTTTGCATAGCAAATGAAATACCCGCGGTCACCGGCCCAATAATAGCCCCTATCGAACCATCCCGCACGGCTAAACCTACGGCTTCCTTAACAGAATCCCAGCCCTTCGCTTGAGAATCCGTGATGCCTGAAATGCGCTCAACCATCTCGCTCCCTCCACGCATAACAGTCATATCTACCCCGCCGATCACCGACGCAGTTACCATCCGCTCTATCGCCGGACCCGATAACTTCATAATAGCCCCAAGACCCAAAAACGCCGGCGTCCCCACAGCAATACCCATAGCCCCCGCGATCTTAACGGAATCATCATAGCTCTTACCTTTCGCTTGAGCCTTCGCATACGTATCAAAAAAAGCCGGCCCCACAAACGAACCCGTAGCAACCAGAGGTCCTGCCACATACGCCGTACCGATGAGCCCAGCCATGCCAGTACCCATTTTCACGACATCGCCCAAATAATCTTCTGCTGGGGTTTGATTCTCCATACCCTTGCTGTGTTGCTCGACGAACTTCTCGCCCATGTCCTGCCAGCTTAACCCCATACGGATGAAGGCGGTGCCGATAAGGTCTTTAGCCCCACCCGTTGCCTTACTCGCTTGCAGTTTCTCAGCAAAATCTTTTAAAAAGGGGGTATCTTGAGCGGGATCTATCGGAGGGGCCTCTTTTCCACGGATAGACTTCCCAAGAAAGATAAGGGCGGATCCAACGGTGTGTGGGGCTTGATCAAAAGCAATTGAAACATCCGACATTCTTCGTTGCCAGAAAGATTTGGGGGCGTCACGATTTGTGACAATGTGCTCAGAGAAAGCATTTACTTCATCGAGAGAAACAGTCCGGGTATTCTCTGGCATAGGAAGGGGTGTCACGGGGGTGGGGATCTTCTTTGCCGCGTCTGCGGTTGTTTCCCATTTTGCCGCCGCATTAAGTTCGTCAAGTGAAACAGCCATCGACTATCTCCCGCCAGTGTCTTTATGGTATTTAATAACTTGCTTATCTCCGGGAACATCTTCGACCTGAATCCCATCGGCATTGACCCCGATAAACTTTCGAGGGCCTTTAGCAGTCGGGATCATATCTCCAACAGTAAAGACACCTGCAAATCCCTGTTTTCGTAGAACCGCTCGGGTATGATAGTCTTTCGCCTGGGCAGGAGTAAATATACCCTCAACAACTTTTCCTAAAGCCTTATCATTAAGGTACTCATCGTAAGCCTTAAACATAATCTCGGGATCGACGGAACCGTCTTGTTTCTTGGCGGCATCATATATTCTAAAGAGGGGCTGGCGATCTTGTTTTGAAACAACCTTATTCTCACCTTTAGGCGTGTTACCAAAAACAGGTTGAATAAACTTCTCCCACCCCGATTGATGAAAAGTTTTGCTCGTTAAATCCTGGAGCATGACGCCATAGGCATCTTCATAGAGAGTCGTAAAGGTTTTCTTTGAGATATTTTGTTTGTCTACAAATTCAGATACGAGCCGATCTTGATATTTCTTTAGATCAGAAAGATAAACCCCTTTTTCAAGTTGTTTATCCCCCTCAGACTGCTTCATAAGGTTGGCGGCTTCGGCCCGTAAGCTTACAACAGTATCTAAATTATCGCTCGCTTTCACATACGCGCCCGTTAGCATCGCTGTTCGCATCGCATCTAAAGTCGTAACTCGACGTTGCATATCTTCTTTTTGTGACGCAGAAAAGTTACCTTGCGCTAATTCATATGAGGTCTTTGCAAGATCATGTTCAATATCCGCAAAGGTTTTATCTTGGGTGCGGATTGCGGCAACATCGGCGACGTTTGCATTAAGTGTGTTGTATGAAGTTGTAATGTCAGCGCGAAAAGATTTTGTCTTCAATGCGGTCGCAATTGTATCACTAACTCGCTTTTGCACCGCTTCACTCGCCTGACCAAATTTACCTAAGACGTTCATTTGCTCGAGTGAATCTTCTTGCCCTCGCTCAATCCCTGCGGCAACGTACTGCGTTGTTGCAGTATCAATAGCGTTTTGTGTCGCTTTTTGGGCGCTCTCTAAATTATCCCCCGTCAAAGGAACAATTGAGGGGGTCATCGCATGAAAACCGTTTACCACCGTCTCATACGCTTCAGGCGTGCCTACCTCTTTTAAATTATTTATCGTATTTTCAACCGTCCCAAACCAGGTATTATACATCTCCTTGTTGGCCAGCTTAACTCGCTCTTTAACAGCGTCAACTCGAAAGAGATTTTGCGTCTGTGAGATTGCAGACTGAACAGCCTGACGTGTTGACCCGCTTGCATATCGAGAAATAACGTCGCTACTAATTTGAGCGCTTTGATCGTTAAGGAGATTCTCGATTTGATCTGCTTTTACAGTTGGATCTTCCGTAAGCCTCTGCTTTGCTCCAAGATACTGAACTTGATAGTCGGTCTGGGCGGTACTCACATCAAGATTCTCTTGATAAGCCTTTTGTTTCTCAAGAGCTTGATTAGCAACATCCATAACCTTACCGCCTAATTGCGCGATAGCATTTCCGACGATCTCCCCGTCTTGACTTGGGCGAGGTACGCCTGTCTGTTCACTTGCTAAGTTCCCGGCCGAATAAGTATTCACTCTTGGACTCACTACATCCTCCCCTGGATAAACCCAGTATTCCTAATCGCCGTATCTGTCGAAACCCCCGCACTACTTGGCGTCCCGATCTTAGAAGCCCCCGTAGCTAAAGTCCCAACACCCCCAATAATTCCAGAAAGCATCTGGGCACGGCCAGAGGCTTTAGTATTTGCGGCTGATTCCATCCCATACTTAAATTGTGCTACGCCGGATTTACGCATCGCGTCAATCTCTAACTGAAATTGATCAAAAGTATCAGAAGCAACAATTCCTGGCGTACCAACTAAAGAAACGCCGTTAGCCAGATATGCCATAGACTGATCGGCGAGAAAGCGTTGTTGCTCTCGTTTCTTTTGATCGACGGCACGATTCGATTCCGATAAAGCAATCCGCGCTTGCTCTTCTTGCTGTCCGGCTTGAGACTTTGCAGTTTGTAACGCCGAATACCCGGAATAAATCTGACCGCCCGCGGCCGCGACAGTTCCAATCACCATCAATGTCACCGGATCGTAGCATAACCCTGCCGGATTATAACCTGTATGGAATGGATTACGCATAGTCTCCTCGAATAATTGACATCATTACATGGTCGTGGCCATCAGGCCGAAAACGTCGTAGAATCCCCTCGGTCTTGAATCCTAATCTCCGAGCAAAATCAGTAAAGACCTCATCTTTTTTACAACTTAACTGAATCCGTCGATACGCCAATCGTAAAACTCGTAACTGCTTCATGATATGAAGGACGGCCCCAACTGGCTGACGAATAAATCGCGTTGTAGGAAATATAGAAACCTCACAAACCCCACTCCACGACTGATACCATCCACCTATCAAAACCACTTCCTCTTTATCCCACAAAGTCCAGAAAGACCCGCTCGATTCCATATATTGTAACATTGGGACAACACCATGAAGCAAACCCCAATGCTCAAAGCCAACCCCTTCAATAAGATCGGCCTTCGCATAATCAACCATCATAAAAGGTTTACGGATCATTTCTCCCCGACTTCAATTGTGACGCTCATCGCGTTTAACATACATGGATATGGGTCATCTTGAACATAGACAAGACGTTTATCAAGAGACCAGTTATCTGCATTTGCAAGCGGAATCGTTCCGGTAAACGGAACCGGTGGGGCGTCGGTATCTTGCCCCATTAGAGATGATTCAATCCCTTGTAAGCTATATAGTGACGTTCCATATTTTACCGCAACCGTATTTGAAACAACAAGCGAGATAGAACTAACACTTTTCCCAAACGCGATCGAGTTCTGCATCGCTCCAATCACAATAAGATTTAAAGGAATTGCAATTCCTTTATATTTATACCCAATCTGAACAACGGAGGCGTCGCGATCTAAAGCGATTGTTCCTGTACTTGAGACAATACAATCTGGATGAAGGCGGCCGTCCGCAATTACGGAGACTGTTTCCCCAATTAAATGCCAGAGACCCGTTATGGCATCTGTCGGCGATCCATCATACGTAGCCGAGCCATCGAGATAAATGCAGTCTTGTTGCGCGGCGTATACAGCGTCGAGATAATCTTCAGTATCTGTATCTTCGGAGGCTTCATCAGTAAAATAATCGTCCCGATGAACACCCTCGAAAGGGTCGTTTAAGTATTCGTTATAATACGTCGTTGTCGAATTGATCGTGCGCTTTACAACAATTGACAGCCGGTCATAACCACTTACTTGTGGCTCAACTGCGATGCTCGTTACTTCACCATCGCCACCGATAACATGACGATGCCACCCGGAAATATCTTCTTTGGGCTTAATTGTTAAACAGAGTAAAACCCCATCGTTTCTTACCGCCCACAAAAGATCAGTTTTCCAACGCTGAATTGCTAGTTGCTTAATACCCCCAACCGTTAAGTGGGGTGCTAAGAATTGCCGATCAGTAGAGCGGTAGCTATCAATCTCGAGGCTATAATCAAAACTGCGAAGAATACGACTACCCTTTTGCATATAAAAAATAGACTGTCCCGACGTAACAGGCATGATGCCTTGAACGCCAATAGGATCTATCGGACGAATACGTAAATTTGTCGGGGTGATCGCGGCATCACCACCACCATCTAACCCTAAAACGCCACCCTCTGCGCCAATGGCAAGAAACTTTTGTAAACCCACTAACCATAAAACGGTTCCAGAACTTGCAGAAGCGGAAGTTATTATCGCATCTGTTGCCGCAGTACCCGTCGTGAGATTATCATATCGTTTTGCCCCCGCAGTATCAGGACCCATGCTACGCCAGATCCTATCTGGATAAGTATTTGAACTTGCGAAAAACGCGCACCCTTCATACAGGGCAACCGCTCCTGGGTAAAGATCAGCACTTCCAAAAGGATCCGCGGTGCGAGAGTATGTTGCAAATGTCCAAGACGTAGCGCTAACTCGCGTTAATTTATAGGGTTCATAACTCCGATGGACGGTGTATGCTATATTACCCTCCCCGGCAATCTGAAATTCAAAGAGATCCGCAAGCAAATAGGGGGATGTTAATTCAAATACTAGAGTTGCGGTTCCCCCCGCCGTATACGCCGTATAAGACGAAGTGTTAATTGCGGTCCCAAACAAGTCCTTTAAAGAAAACGTATCGTTATTAATCCGAACAACACGAAAAAACCTACCGTTTAATTGTGTCATTCCCCCGACGGAAGCGACATAAATTTCATCGTCTGTAACAAACCCATGTCCGACACTTGTTAAAACCCCTGGACTTGCCTGGGTAATTCCTGTGATTGTCTTTGACGTACTCTTAAGCGTTAGCGCGGAGTCTTCATAGATCCTAAGTTTCGCATCTGTGAACTCTAAAATATACGCTTGTTCATCGCTAAACTTAAAGAGTTCCTTACGGGCGGCCTGTTGAAGACGGGTTGGGTGCATATAAGAAAAACCACCCCGGTATTGCAGAGGGCCTTGGATAAGAGAAATAAAATTCTCACAACGCTGAAGCGAGTTCTTGTAGAGGTCGGAATCAAAACGACCATAGATCTCTTCGGAAACTTCGCCGCCGGAAAAATTAGATAAATAATTATCAAACATTAATTAGGGTCCACATCAAATTCATAATCCCCAGCCGCAGTACGCCGAGAGGAGAGATTAATTCCTGCATTAACGATCTGACTACTTTCATATCGGCGTGGGGGGCGCATCTGTCCATCCACAGCCCTAGCTAATCGACGAGACTCTGCTCGATCTTCTTTTATATCTTTTATGATGGATGGCCGCGCAGTAATCTTCTTTCCTAAGACAAGTGCCAACTCTTCGGCAAGTAGCTTAATAAAGAGAGCTGGATACAAGGAAATGTCCGTAACATCTTTTGTATACCAAATCGGCAAGGACGTAGCTCCACCATAGCTATAATATAAATCTCGACCTTGGATCTCGAATTGTCGTTGACCAAGAGGGACAACTGGATCGACGATCGCTCGTAACTTTAGATAATCATTTGGGAAAGTATAATAGTCGGTATAGTCTGAAACGGAAGGGGTGCCGCCGCGAGGGATCGCAAAACTCACAAGAGCAAAATTCCAGTTATACGCCATGAGAGTGGATTGCCGAATAACATCATACCATTGGGCGCAGAGGGCGCCAACTTCAGAGACCCCCGTACCGGATAAAACAGAAATACGCGATTCTTTTAAGAGCGATAAGGCGAGATTACAGATAGCAACATCACTACTTGGCCTAGACATTAAAGCCCCCTAAAGTGAAGAAGCGCACGCAAGCAAGTAACTCGCGTGCGCTTCTATGTTTAAACAAGAAAACGCTACTTATTGGTTTTCGATGGTTTCGAGTAAAACGGTGACTGTACCCGCCGCCGTAACTTCTGAAACCAAGCACAACCCAATATCATACGAATCACTTGGGTAGTGGCCGACAACATCGGTCGAAACAACATCTGATGCAATTTCGCCAAAGGTGCGGGTTCCACGCTCTTCAACACCAAGAGCGGCCAAACCGTCTTTTGCGGATGCAAAAGCAAAACCAGCGGCAAAATCAACACCATCCATTAAGGCGTCGCGATCAACGACCACCCCGAGATTCGGACGATACAACCCTAGATCAACTTCAGTCATACCGGCGATGGCATCATTAAAGATTAAACAGCGTACTGGAATTTCGTTTGCCCCGACGGTAAATAACCGACGAACGTCTAACGCCACGTCTGCGGCGGCAGTTTCAAACGTAATGCAACGGTATTTTGGTTCAACACCGCTCGACTCGCGTGCGCGTGCGGCTTCCCCACCCTGACGCTGTGCATCAACATATTTATCAGACATCGTATTCTCCTTGTTAATGAATCCTATTAAAAGAAAAAGACAGACTAAAAATTAGTCGGTCGTAGTAACCTTCTGAACAAGCACGCCTTCAGTACGCACGGCACCCAAGGTCCAATTAACCTGGACTTGTTTCGTTTGTACTAAGTCGCTACGATCTTGCACGACGATCTCAAACTGCTTTGGCATCGCATAGCAAAGACCGCGTGTGCTCATAGCAACGCAACTACGAACGCCAGCCGTAACATCCAAAATCGGGCTCGTCGCATTTGCGGCAAATTTAATTAATCTCAACCCGACCGCTTCTTGAATCCCGCCTTTATCGACGTTAGCAGATCGGTTATAATCGCCAGAGGTAAGCTCAAGCTCTTTCATCAAAGCTGTATGCTCATCACCTGCGATACAGAACACGAAATTCTCAACCATATCGTTACCGACATCGGCATCAATAAAGTTTTGAACCACTTCCAAAAGCTTCTCGTATGTCAACCCAGCAGTCGCGGTGACTGTTTGTCCACCATCCGTCGCGAACGTGACAGAGGTATCCATATCTTCGCCGGTATACACAGAAGCTAAAGCGGCTTCAATACCGATGCGATCCCAAACGCGGGCCATCGCCATTGAGCAAGCTTGTGAATATTCGGCTTCTTGATTTAAAAGGACTTTTGAAGCATCATCCGCGTCGATCGGAAGGGTCAAAGAAAAACGACGACGACCAATCTTACGACGGGTAACTTTAAGATCAGAAAAAGTAACGCGATTGAAACGACCGTTTAATTCTTGAGCTTCAACGGAACCAATTCCATCATACGCGAAAGACTTTCCGACTAATTGTTTAACAGGAAATAGATTTGCAAAACGGGCTTTCATTTGCTGTGAGGCAAGATGAACAGCGGCAGAAAACTGAATAACTTGGGCTGTCTCGATTTGAGCTGGCATTGTGTGAGTCTCCTAAGAAGTGACGAACTTTAAAATTTTTAATTCCGATACGCTCCCCGAGACCTCTCGGACGTGTCGCCACTTTAGGGTCGGCTTAACCCACGGATGCCTTGCGGCACTCCCCGCTCTAAATTCATTCAATCATACTGTTACTACTTAAGTCAAACAAATTTTCAATTATTTTTTTGCATCCGCAATTCTCTGGAAAATCTCGCGGACTTTTAATTTCGATTCTTCGTGCCCCGCTCGACGGAAATCTTTATAAGTATCACTCGACATAATCTTTTCGGCTTCTGCTTGAAGACTAATAATATCAGCGGAAGAATTGTCTGTACCCCCAGGAAGTTTATCTTCGGCAATATGTTTTTTATAAACTCCGTCGAGAACAGCGGTCAACGCAAAAAGGGTATCATTAGAAATATTTTCTAAAACTTTTGCGACAGAATTTTTTTGTGCTGGGTCCACGGATTCCGTCATCAGCTTTTTTGTGCGATCAATAACAGCTTGCTTTTGTGTACCATACGTCGTATCTAATAATTTCTCAAATTCAGCGTCGCGAGCTTTTGCGACGTCCGCTGATTTTCCTTCTTGGGCACTTGTCGATTGCGCTAAGAACGCTTCAAAACCAGTTAAAATCTTAGTTGCTTGCCGAGGATTTACTCCGGCATCAAAAAGAATTTGTTTTGCAGACTTCACATACTCATCACTTCTACCCTTTGCTTTTGAAAAATCTGTTTCCGGTAGAGCGTAATCTTCCGCGGTCTTTGGGCGTAAAGAGGCAAAGAATTTATCCCACTCCTCTGCTGACGCATCGTCTTTAGGAGCCCCAACAGCCGGGCGTTGGCCTAACAGAGCTTGTAAATTCGCGTGCTCTTTTACAACGTCAACGAAAGATTTATCTTTAAAGAAAGGTTTATCACGAAGATCCGGGGGCAACGCCTCAGCCATCTTAATATCGGGCGGGGTATATTTATCTTCAGGTAAAACGTGATCAACTTTTACAGGGGCGGCTGGATCGACAACGACTTCTTCTGGCATGGTAGTTCTCCTCTATTTGATTTAATTTAATTTTCAATCGACTTCAATTTTAATCCGCGCATTACGTTTAAATCCTCGACTGATCTTAAACCACAAAGCTTGCTGATAAGCCTGAACAAGAGATCCTAGGGTGTTCACCTCAAAAGTCTGGGGGTTGCCAGATATGGTGCTTCTCCGAAAAAAGCATTGGTCTTTTAACCATCGAAAAAAGATAATCCCATCTTCCGTTTCGGCGAGGGCGTTGATCGCGTCTGTGACTCTCTGGTTCTCAGAAAGTTTCTTTGCGTCGTCTTTCTTATCCTCTTGGTCGGCCATGATTACTTATACTTTCTGTGGAGCTCGGCGTGGTGTTTAGGGCAGCGCCATAAAATTTGAAACGGAAGAGAATAATCTTCGTGGTGGGCGTGCCCAGGTTTTCCACACCAACAATTCTGTCGAACTAATTCTCTGCGTCGAATAGCATTATTTACCAAACGCCGAGCTTCGTATTTTTCAGGATACTTATCACGCTGCTCTTGATTATATCCCCTTCTGTATTCATTTCTAACCTCGCGATTATACCGGTTAGCCTTTTTCCGTACCGAGACCGCATTATTATGTCGATAATTACGTTGTATTTCCAGAACCTTTTCTTTATTTCGAGTATTCCACCGCTTTGCACTCGCAAACGCTTTATCGTGATTCTTTAAATACCATCGACGCGAACATTCTTTCCTATCCTCAATTTGTTTATAAGGCACCCTAACCTCCGCGAGTTAATTGAGGGTTCAGGGACTCGCGGTACCCCTCCCCCTCAATCAGATTAATATGAACTATCCACGTGGCCTATTTGAGATCGCGCCAATCCGCATACTCTCAGCCTGAGCCGTTTGCATCCCGATCTTAGAGCCTAGTTCCGCCATTTGAATCTGACGCTGTTGATCCTGCATCTTCGCCCGGACATCTCGAAGTTTCGTGATCGTCTCTGTATCTCGTAAAACTTCTTCATCGACCCCCGAAAGTTCATTTAATTTCTTCACTAACTTATCTGGATCGTAATTATCCGCGAGCTCTGGAAAGGCTGGAGCCGCACCGAGAGTAATATCTAACGCCTGAACGAGCCCCTGAAGCTCTTCAGTACGCATGATGCGGCTTGCGGGTGAGATGTATTTAATATTATAAACCTTCTGCCCTCGTTGCATGGCATTAACAACATCGGTCGGGATATATAGAGGAACGAGGCCTGCACGTAAGATCTTCTTCTCTGATTCGCTTCCGCGCACAACACCGAGCAAGCCCTCTTCTAAAAGCATATTAAAAGCAGTTGAAACAAATTTACTAAAGAACTCCGTCTCTTGTCTTTTAAAAACAGAATTTAATCCTTCGCCGCGCATACGATCACGAATTTGTGTTTCGCCTAAAGTCATCTTCGTATCGTTATTTAAATCCAGCAACCGATCAATATAAAAGGCTTGAGAAATATCTTTAATTAATTGTTCAGCAATTGGGTATATGTCTTGGAGATTACCAACGTCAAACAATTGCCCGACGGGGGCTTTTTCCCCGAGCCCGGAAATGTTAAATACATTTAATCCTCGAGGGGAAGTATCAAGCGTATCTCCGCCTAACGCGCCATTATCTAACAAATAGAGTGGGGGGTCTAACTTCTTTTCCCCGGCCCGCATTAACAACTCCCAGACGATATTTAATCGCATAATCGCGGGCATCGCAAACATCGCGGGCGACCTACCTTGCTTCTCCCCTAACGCTTTTAAGAACCGGGTAATGATGATCGGAGGATTTAAATATCCACCTTCACGTAAGAGTTTCTCGCTATCAAATTCAAAATGAATAGACGCAAAAGGATATTCTTTATTCTTCGTCGGAACAACGGGGGCATTAACACGCGGCTCAATTAATTGAACGATCTTAAATTTTGTCGTAATATCTTTAGCATCGTAAGCGTCTTTAATTTTTGCAGAGACAGCAGAGTAACCATATTCCTGGACAACTTGACGAGCAGTCCACTCAAAGTCAATAAACGTCGTATCGACAAAACCATCTTTATCTTCGTCGATTAAGAAATATTTTACGTTGATGGCGGAGACACGAAGAGGATCTGTTAAGTCCCCTGTCTTTCTTAGACGGGCGCCAGAGATACCAAACGCACCCTGATCAAGCATATATTCTTGTAAAGCCGCCGCCGTCCCTGTTTCAGGCGCGTCAATAACATCAATGAAAATATTGGTAATCTCATCGTAATAATCTTTATTCTCTTGAGTGTTGGGAATATTGCGCGGCCGTTCTAAACGGACTGATCGAGCCCCGTTAGGCCAAAGATTTCCAATCAGCGCGGATGCCATTGTCTGATTAGCATTGGGCGCCGTTGAAGAAAATAATTGTGAGGTTTGAAATTCCCCCGGTTGCGCGGAGGTTTGGAAGTTCTGCTTACGACTTAACACATATTCACCAATAAGCTGATACATAGAAAACCACTGTTGCTTTTCTGCGTATAGCTTTTGGTATCGTTCTTTTAAAAGTTTGATTCGCTCCGACGCCACGTAAACCTCACAAAGAAGTTAAAAAAGATCTTGCTAAATTAGTATTGGGGCCAAACCCCGACGTTGGCGTATCAAGAAGAGATTTGCGGGCCGCGGTGACTTTATCTTGGGCTTGCGTTTCCATCAATGCTTTCTGCTCGGCATCTTTCTGCGCGGCAACAACAGCGTCACGCGCTTTATTTTGCTCTTTCGCTTTTTGCGCCTTGGGAGATTCAAAAGGCCAAAACATCCAGGATGGTAAATCAGTCATACTTTAAACTTAAAGTAGAAAAACCAAAGTGTCAAGAAAAGTTTATGATTTTTGATTGAGGCGATTAATTGTAGTGAGCGCGCTGTCTTTGCGCGAGATGGTTTTTTTGGCGCGGGGTGTGGGGTCGTCTTGGTTGGGACGCTTCGCCACGGGGAAGGCGAAGGTTAAAACAAAAGCATCCGTAATATCTGGAGACACGCGGCGTTCTTTTTTTATTTCTTCTTTCTTTGGTAAAAACATCCGATGCGTCGGTGTCTCTTTTTCTTTAGGAGTTAAAAGAAGATCGAAGACAAAGATGTCCTCATCGGGAATACTGACTTCGCCTTCTTCTAACCAATCACGCGCAACACCATACATCTCGGCGCGTTTATTTAAAAAGCGGATTGGGTCTAAAACTTTTTGTTGGAAATTAACACCCATCACAATCTTTTTATAGCCGAGCGTTATGAGTCCATCAACAAGCCCATGCCCATAACCAAAATCAATAAAACATTTATCAACGCCGTAACGGTCAATAAGTTTTACGCAGATATTGATGAGCTGTTGAGTCGGCTCACGCCCCTCGGCCCGAAGATCTTTATGGACTTCGTAATGGATAACCGCGCGGCCTTGACGAATAACAAAGACCGAGCGATCGTTATTACGCCCGCAATCGACCCCCATAATGATTGGGGCGTTAGGGGAACGGTTCGTGCACTTTCTTGCTTTCTGGGTTGTCTCTTTAGAAAAGAAAGTCTCACCTGACATGAGAAATGCTTCTTGGGGGGTAAAGGGATATTCTTGTTGGAACTTCCAAAGACCACCTTTGGTATTCTCAATTTTCATCCGGCGCCAGTACACTTGCTCAATGTCAAGCCCATAGGCGGCCATCAATTCTTGTTCCTGTTCATCGGGCGCAAAACCCATAGGTGGTGTTAAGCGATATTCTTCTTGCCAGTACCAAGGTACAAAGATAAGTTGATAGAGGCCTATTCCTGCCATCGCCCGCATCGCGGCTTCATAAAAGAAATTTCCAAGCCCATTGGCGGTGGACTCTAAAATGATTTCGGTGTCTGGCATATCGGCAACTGCTTGGAACAAACCAGTCTCTAATTGATCGGTGTGGGCATAAAACGCGACTTCGGAACAGTGAAGAAGTTTAATCGTTAAGGACCGACCAACATCTTCGCTTCCTGCCGTACCCACTTTATATTCTGAATCTAAGCCCGTAAACTTAAGCTGGTTCTTATTGGCGGTGTCTAATCCAACAGACATACCGCAAGGAAGATTATCATTAAAGCGTTTAACCATGTCAAAAATAGAGGCGGTTGATGTTGCCTCATGCGACAAAATAAAAGTGGACACCCCTCTTTGTAAAGAGGTCTTCTTAAAGAATCGAGATTCGATGTAAGTTGTAACCCCCTCTTGGCGGCCTTTCATAACAACGGCGCGAATGAACCCTAACTTTTTCTTTTGTTCTTCAAGCTTATGGTGGACATAGAGTTGCGCTTTATTATAGACAAGGGGTACGATCCGCCCCATCTTATCGCGAATTTTTAAACAGTGGCGAGAATAGGTGGGTAAGTCGTTTAAAAGAAGTTCAAATGCCTTTTCACGTGAAAGCGGTGGCTTAGGAATTTGACTCATAAATCCTCCACCTGTTCTTTTGTGGGTGAGGAGGATACCTCAATGGTTGTCTTAAACTCTTGCTGTGCAACACGATCTAAGAACTCATTTATATCCCCAGTTAAGGCCACCGACTTAATTGTCTGCGGCGGCTTACCCACAACTCGATCTAGGATCATATCCGTTGAATATTGATCCCCCTCCGCCGCTTTACGGGCGTGTGAGATAACCATAGCCTCAGCATTGGTTAGCCCCTGAAGGGTGGGGTCTAGGCCAGAATAGGGTAAGTCTAAAGCCAAGCGTAGAAGAGAGGGTAAAATCTCTCTAGGATCCTGTGAGACACGAACAGGGGCTTGGGATAGGTAAGGTATGCCATCTTTCCAGGAAATCAAGCTACGATAATCCACCGTAGGATACGGAGTCTTTGAAGAAGACTTTGCAGAAAGCGCAGTCAGTTCTTCAATAGGATCATCGAAAGACTTAGGTTTTCTTTTAGTGGCCATTTAAATTCTTTTTCTTCTTTTTTTTATAGATCATTAATACCTGGATCTAAGTCCGCGGGCGCCATCTCACCATCACGGATCTGATCGGCTGTCAGGCCAAGAAGTCTATCTCCTGTTTGTTTAGCCAGTTTAGCGGGGGTAAGGATTTTCTTAGGGGCTAAGGTCGTGATCGAAGCCGCAAGAGAAATTGAAGGGCTTTCAGAATACAGATCGGGATTACAAGCCGCCATCTCAAGATCCAGGCGAAGATCCGGTTCTCTTAGGGCAAATTGCTTTTGATACCCTTTTAAATCTTCTTTAGCATGTTGTACCGCTTCCCGAAGTTTAAACAGATCAGGATAATATTCGGCTAACACAGCGGGGGTGCCATCTTCATTGTGCGGCAATTGTTCTTTGATATAACGAACCAAGGATTCTCTACCCATGAATGTAATCTCTGATTTGCTTAACTCAATACGCGATGCCTCATCAAGCGGTATGATCTCAACAATATGATACGTTAAGAAGGTCACATAATCAGGATACTTCTTAGCTAGGGCGGGGGCCAAGAGCTTATTCTTAACAATCGAAAGGGCCGCCTTTGTCGTCGGGATATTCCCTTCAATCTCGTAAGTCTTCTTTATCTTTTCTTTATCCATAATACCAGAGCGGGCGATATAGGTTCCAGTTACTTTGACTCTAAACATATTAGGTCTCCTTATTTGGCGGTTTGATATTTGTATACCCATTATAGTTATGAGTGTATATTTTGTCAAGGGTTTATTTAGGATTCTTCCTGCTTAGGTGGGGCTTTTTGAAACTTATCTTTCACCAACCCCATTGAAATAAGCCGGTGGCAATTTGGACAAGCCGAACGCATATTCCCAAGAACATACCCCCCGGGATTTGGTCGGTGCACATCACACGGGCCTATCCAATCACAATACTCGCACCGGTCGCAGAAGTCCCGTTTAAAAGATTTATGGTGCCGATTACTCTTGCGTGAAACCGCGCCCCTCTTAATCCGCCGATGCTTCACGCAAAGCGGGCGTCGGGCGATAACTGTTTCACTATCTGTTTTTCGAGTATACATCTGGTGGTACTGCCCGAGGTTTGGGCATTGGGGTATACGACACTTCCTTCGCAAATCAATTACCATATTCACTCCTTGTTTTCTGGTTTTCTCTATTATAGGGTACTACCCCAATAAGTCAACGATTATTTTTTCTAATTTTTTTTTTTTTTTTTTTTTAATCGGGCGTGGATGCAAGCGTGAATCTGTTTGCTCTTTCACGGGCGACGCCACAAGTGGACCAGACATGGTCGGGGTCGAAATTAGACCGGGGCCGGGGTTCGTTTTTCAAAATGAGTAAGCGCGGGCGCGGAGCCTTGCCCATCTGCACAGTATCGAAATGAGTACAACATTTAAAAGTCATCAAAAAACAAGCGATATAGCGTCGGGACAGCGACGAGACAAAAAACGATTTTCCGGTTTTTTCTAAAACAAGATAAGAAATCCACAAACTTTAAGTCGTACATATTGACCACCACGCCCACCTCTACTATATATCTGTATAGTACAATAATATGATCCATAATTTATCACCAAATAACATCTTAAACCAGAAAAAAGCGGATACCTCTCGGCGTCATTCCACCCCCAAAAACCGATACAACCCCAACCCCCTTTTTTACACTCATTCCAGAATTATTACAACATTCTACGCCTTGCCTCATTTCATATTTAAGTACATGTTTTAAACCTGCACTCATTCCAGAACTGTAATTTATCCCATTACGCAACTGAGTAACATTTTAGCCTCTGGGGTTGTATCGATTTTTCAATCGGGAAAAACCTCAAAAATCGCCCACCCCACCCAATTATTTTCACCCTCCCTATTGACATATTCCAGAATTGAGCTATACTTATTAATACAGAAATGAGTAACAGAAAGGGCGCCACAAAATGACATGCTTAAGCCACAAATTATATCGCTTCCTAGAATATCTCGGCGGAGAATTGCACCCTAATTATTTAAGCGATTCACTTAATACATTAGCACCAAAAAAGCCTTTCATTTTATATCGTTTTACGCAACCGATTAAGATTTTTATTTTGATTTATTTACCTTTTTAATTAACCATAATAACCCAAAAAAGGGGGACACAATGACAACCGCAACTGTTCTGGTAAATTCACGGGAAGCAAGAGCAATCCTGAAAAAGCACCCTTCATCTATTGTTAAAGGGGCATCAAATCCGCAAATCTTTAAAGACCCTGTTTGGTATTTAGATCAAATCACAGAAGCTGAGTATTGCGTTAAGGGGGAGCTTCTTATTTGCCGATTGCCTCAAGATCAATGGCTACAAGTTGCGGTGGTAAAATGATAGCGCAATTTCTTATTGCATTGGGTTTTGTAGCCCTTAGCCTGTGTGCATTGGGCGCATTGGCTGATTTTGTTAAATCGTGGTATAACGGCGGGAGATATTAAAATGAGTACTATATTACCAATGGAATCACTAGCACAGCTTAAACGGACATTAAAGGTCGGAATGAAAATCACGTTAATTGAAACGAATATAAACGGATTAAATCCGGTTAATGGCGTCCATAAGTTTTTGAACGTGCCTAGGACAATAACCAAGGTGCAATCAAACAGTTTCGCTATGGCAACGGATGAGCAATTGGCACAATTTAAGCTCGGCTCATGGATTGACTTTCCAAAGGCGAGCGGGGTTAAGTTCTATTGCGATAATGTTTTCAAATTCATATTCGATTATCCAACGCAAAATCCAATGGAAATAAAAAGGGATTATTTTCTTTACAAATTAACCGTTTAAACCATTAAAACCGAAAGGCTATATTATGAAAATCGACTACGATTCATCAGTGAATCAAAAAATTAAGGGTCAGTTTGTCCAAAGGGAAGTGAAAGCCTGTTTCTCTTATGAAATGGACGCAATATTAAGATGTTCAGACGACCAAAGAGACGGCGACTTACCGACCATCGATCAGATTGATAATTTTTACCTTCCCACTTGCCAAAATTGCGGCTATTCTGGGAATTTCACGGTTCCAGATAACGGCGAGACCTTTATTTGCCCTAGTTGTAAAACCGTAACCGATGAGGAACCTGAAACACAACCGCAAGAAATATTCGAATGGTGGATTGTGACCGAGTTCCTCTATCGCAAGCTAAAAGCGCATGGCGAGCCGGTTTTAGAATGGGGCAATAATTGCTATTGGGGTCGTACATGTTGCGGACAGGCAATCTCGCTTGACTGGGTAATAGGTCAAATCTGCGAAGAAATGGAAATCCTAAGCGGGCAAAAATACTCATGGAAGGAAAAATAAAATGCAAAATAAAATCACAAAAGCCCCTTGGTATATAGCAAGAGGGAATAATGGTTACCATGTCCAAAGCGCAAAGATCAATCAAGACAATTATGTTTGTTTTGTGGATAGAGAAGCAGACGCCCACTTAATCGCTTCAGCGCCTGAATTGCTTAAGGCGTGCAAAGATATTCTTAAAAATGACGGCGGGGCGTATGATTTACAACCGTATCAAAGCAGGATGTTAATTAATGCAATCAATAAAGCAAAGGGGGTAAAATGAAAAAGACAAAATACAACTATTATGTTGAAAATATGGACAAAGCACTTGTTAACCATGATTGCGAGATGCCGTTAGCGATCAAGATATACGGGTCAAAACACAATTCAAATAGTATGACACTCCCGCATGAGTTATTTATCCTCATGAAAAACTGGTACTATTTAAACAGTGATAAAAATAATAGGTTCCTAAAAACAAAAAGAGAGGCTTAAATCATGGAAGTTATACTCAAAATCTATAAAATAGGGGCTTTCACTGAAGACCCTGCCTTTGTGATGAGCTTAATCGTGCCTAAAGTCCGCTATATCGAATTTAAAGAGGACTTTAAGGCCTTAGCCTTAAAATACGACCGAAATGCCATTATAGACGTTTCTAGAGAGGTTAAACCATGATCTATCGCATACACGCTTACTATCTTGGAATTTTCCAGTTTACGGAAACCTTCGAGCATAAAACAGAGGCGACATATAAACTGAGCCAGTTAAAACTAGCATCAACTAAGGCTTGGCGTTTCGACTTTGAGGCGGTAAACTAATCCCCACCAGTACCACGCCCCACCAGTAAAGACCCGCACAATTGCGCCCGTAAAGGCCTTTGTGCGGGTCGTATTTTTGCTTTTTAGCTATGACTTTACACATTTTGAGGCCAGTATAATCCGCCGTTTTTGTATTTTACGACGAGAATTTCATATCTTGAGGCGCACATTTCGGAAATGAAAAATTATTTTGTCGTCGAGAACTGAAATAATGCTTGACATATTACTAAAATGAGTGTATATTTAGATTCCCTGAACAATAAAACACTACAACAAAAGAGGAGTCAAATTATGATTGAGGCCACGTCTACGGAAATCAAGTATATTACCATAGAAAGGGCGGCGGAATTGCTTAATAAATCGCCCCACTCAGTTCGGCAATTAATGGAGAGACAAAAGCTAATTCGCCATACTGAAGGTTTTAAGGTTCTTTTAGAAATTGACGGTGTTTTATCATACTATGCTAGAAAGAAGTCAATCCCCTCTTGGGAGGAGAATATTACCCGTGTCCAGTCCCGCTCTTTTTTGTCTAGCGCAATTGCGGCCTCAACTTTAGGCGTTCAAGAGAGCTATCTTATTAAGCTAATCCGTAAAAATCTTATTGAAGGCTATGTTACAATAGCCGGTGAAGTGATGATTTCTAAGGATTCTATTAACGCTTACTTAAGAAAGCCCAACGCCGATGACTCTTCAAGTCTCTAAAACAGATCCAAAGGCATTTTGTTCTTACGTAGATGCCGGTTTTACGCTCTTTCCTTGCACTGGGTACTCTAAGATTCCGGCTCGTAAAGGTTTTTTAGAACTGCCCTTTGACCCTGAGTTTGTCCCTGACGATCATAACTACGGGGTTTTACTCAAGCAGAAGTTTCTTGTTATAGATTGCGACCCAAGAGCCTATAACGATGGTGACAAGCCTTTAACGCGGCTTTTGGGTGATTTAGATTTGCCTCTTGATCTGTTTAAAAAGACATTCACTGTCCGCACCCCAAGAGGCGGATATCATATTTATTTCTCAAAGCCAGAGGGCGTTCTTATAGTTAATAATCTTAAAGCATACCCAGGTTTGGAATTTAAAACGAAATTTATTATGGCCGCGGGAAGTTATATCGCCTTAAATGAAAAGAAAGAGCCGGTAAATAAAGGGTACGTGCCTGTCTTTCACGCCCCATCAACGATAATACCCGCGCCCCAAATACTTTTGGCCAAGTTATTAGCACCTAAACCAATTACGCTTGACCCCAATGTTAAATTAACACCCGATAATCCGGCAGATATAAAAGCGTTCACCGACCATTGTCTTAAAGTTGATCCTGCAACCGAAGGTGAATTAGGCGATTTGAGAACTTTTCAAGTGGCGTGCGCGGGGCGTGAATACGGTTTAAATCAAGCGACAACGCTTTCATTAATGATTCAGTATTATAACCCGCGCTGTAATCCTATCTGGGATCCGGCGGATTTAAGAATCAAGGTAGAAAACGCCTATACTTATGGTACACGAAGCCCGGCGGGTGTTAAGTCAATCCAAAATGCTTTTCCCGACGATGGTACAGAAAAAAAAACACCCCAAGACAAAACAGAGACAATCACGATAAAATATCAACCCGACGCGAAAGGTAATATAAAAAAGGGTATGTTTAATCTTCGGATGTTTTTTTCTTATCCGACGATCTACACCCCAAAAGGCGAAGTTAAGCCTCTTGTTCTAAAGATCCCACCTATTGGAAATTATATAAAGTTCGATCAGTTTTCACATCAGATTCTTTGGGATAAGCCAGCACCTTGGTATAAGTCAAATGAGGAATGGTCAGATGAAGACGCCATTGAATTTAAAAGTATTCTCGCTGAACAATTAGGGATGGATTACTCAACTGACTTAATACATGAAGTCGCGACAGTCTGCGCCTCAAAGAGGGCCTTTCACCCTGTGCGTAACTATTTAGAGAAGTGCCAGTGGGATGGTGTTAAGCGTTTAGACAACTGGTTGTCTCGTTATTGCGGGGCTTTAGATAACGAATACACACGCTTTGTTGGGAGAAAAGTTCTAGTGGCCGCGGTGGCCCGTGTGTTTCGCCCGGGATGTAAATTTGATCACGTTTTAGTTACCGAAGGCACTCAAGGCTTGGGGAAAAGTTATATGTGGGAGATCTTAGCGGGTCCTTGGTTTACAGATGCCCCATTAAATATTCACGATAAATCAGCGGTGGAAGTTATGCAGGGTAAGTGGGTTATTGAACTCGCCGAAATGGACGCTTTAAGTAAATACGAGACGCAAACGATCCGCGGCTTTTTAACCCGGACTTCAGATCGTTGCCGTATGGCGTATGACAGAAAAGCGAAAAATTTCCCTCGCCAGAATATTTTTGTTGGGAGTATAAATCCAGAACAGACCGGCTGGCTTAAGGATCACACAGGAAATAGGCGTTTTTGGCCTGTTGCGGTTTCATCAATTGATCTCGCCGGACTTAAGGCTGATAAAGATAATCTCTGGGCTGAAGCGTTACTAGCTTTTGAGAAGGGCGAGAAATTATTTGTCGAGGATAAAGAAATGCGTCGCATGATGGCGTATGAAGTTGAAAGCCGTATGCAAGAAGATCCCTGGTTTAATTTAATTGAAGAGCATTTACACGAACGCACGGCTGATTATGTTAAAGGGGATAAAGTTATTGTTACCCCAATTGAGATCTTCACTCAATGCGTCAATGGAAACGCCTCCCACTTTAAACATCCAGAGGCAAATCGTATGGCGACGATTTTAAAGACATTAGGGTTTAGTAAGACCCGAGTGTCAAATAAATTGGGATACGCTTACATCAAGGATTATGTAAGCGAGATATAACAGGGGAGACAAACGGGTGAGAATGGAGTTAAATGGAAATACTCATTGTTCTCATGTTGATGCAAGAAGTCGGTGGCGCAAAGATGGACGTAAGCCGAGTAATGGTCATAGTAGAGATGGAAAAGGCGCAGAAGGTGTTAGAGGATGCACGGACAAGCTCGCAGAAGTCAATTAGTAAGTCAAGGCTTCAAGAGATTTTAAAACAGGCGGAAGATGTGTTGGGTGCAACGGTTCAATGTTCAAGTTCGGAGGTAACTTATGAAGCTAAGTGAGATTCTAAAGGATTGGGAAAAGAAGAAACCTGTGGCCCAGTATAGCGAAGAACCTATGCACGGGGAAGATATTTTAATGAATGAAGGTTTCAACATCGCCCTCACGTCCTGCGACCGAGAGATTGACAAAGAGGCGTTGGCGATGCAGATAAAGCATATTGGAGGCGTTCTTGTTCCAATGTTATTAGCCAGAACCATCGCCAAATCCATCATCTCCACCATGCCAACGTGGTTGAAACCAATAGAAAGGAAATAAAATGAGAACAATCGTAGAGATTGTAACAACTTTCGGTGGCCCATGTGTTTACAAGAGAGCTATATTTTCAGATGGTAGTTATTCCGGCAGAGTTCAAGATGTCGGTCAGGGAATTGAAAAGATTAAAGAACAGTTACTTGAGTATGCAGAGAACGGCAAAGATGATGTTGATTCTTTTATTGATAGAGTAATGTCAAGGATTTAACTTCCAACGTGGGTAAGGAAAGTGGAAGGATAATATGGAAGAACTAAAACCGTGTCCGTTTTGCGGATATTCAAAGCCGTCAATAATTATTGATGAGTATGCACCAATCCCTTATTTAGGCTACAAAGGTGGGATAGCTGAGAATGTTACTTGTCCTCAATGCTTGGCACACGTAGATATAAAAATATGGAATACTCGATACGAGGTTAAGGAAAGTGAGTGAGTGATGAGATGTCCACATAGATGCCCAATTTGTTTGGGTACGGGGAATGTTCCCGGAGGGTTTTATAACTGCTGTCCCGGAGGATGTCCAACAAGTACCTCCACGATGGAACAATGTAGAGCTTGCGTAGGAACTGGAATTATTTGGTCTAATAGCCATGAAAATCCTATCTTACAAGGTGATTATTCAAGCAACCCTAACGACGGAAAGTGAGTGAGAAGTGATTGCTTTTTGCATATTTTTCGGTTGCATAATAATAGCTGATGCCATACGTTCAATAGGTAGATGGAAATAACTTCAACCATAGGGGAGGAATAGATGGTCACATTCACACAAGAGGGATGGATTTATTGGTTACTGTCAAGAGGCACTTCAAACAGAAATTAACTAACCAACGTCAATACCGATGGAGGAATTATGGATAGCGGAGAAGGATGGCACCCACCTTTAAACAAAACCTGCCCCGTGTGCGGGGGAGAGGTTAAGACCAAACATTACATAGAAAAAGATGGACATATTAGAGCACAATACGAACCCATCGACCACTCCAAAGAGCTGGCGGAGGCACTTGAAGAAGCAATAGAAATATTGTTAGGAACATTTCCAGAAACTGAATTTACAGACAAGGCTAAATCTATTTTAACCAACTACCGAAAGCGCAGGGCGGGAAATTAATTAACACTCCGGTGGCCGTGGCGAAAGAGTAAAGACGCTCAAAGAATGTTGCAAGCATTCCTATAGGACGGCGTTAAAAACACTTGCTCGCAAATACGTCCATGCAGGTATCGAATCCTGCCGGCCACCTACTAATTTAGTAGATTTTAGTAGTAAATAGTAGAAAGAGAAAGGGTGAGATATGACTTGGGGAGTTTATTGGTTAGGATTATGTATCATTTGGGGTTTAAATTTAGTGTGGGCAATACTGTACGGCGTTATAGGAATTAGATAACCACCAACCAAACTGACCGATAGGGGGGATAAGATGAGTTCAGAAGAATCATATCAAGCATACGTTTATCAACCCTGGCCTGCACATATGGGTGACAGAATATTTGAAGTCGCTGGGCCAGGATCAGGGCCGTATCGAAATATAAAATACACTAGGGAAGAAGCGAATAAAATTCGTGATGAAATAAATAACCCGAAGGACACCCAATGACAACCACCCTGCCGTGCGAACACATTTGGGTAACACCAAAAGAACCTATTAAGCGTTGTGCTGAATGCGGTGTCGTGCAACTGCCAAGCGGGAGGGGGGAGGAGGATATATCCATCTATGGTCAATACATTGAAAAAGACGGTAAACGAATTGAACCCAAGGATTTTTATAATCCCCCGTCAGGCAAGACGCTGAGTACTCAAAATATAGAAGATATTATCTCTAAATCAGATTTATGGATGAGTCTTCCAGCTAGACCAAAAGCGCAACAGGATAAGCGTCATTTAGCCCAAGCCATCTTCAACGCCCAGAAAGGAACAGAGTGATGGAAGTAGATAAGGAATATAACTTTATGGGTTGGTTTGGAAAAGTTTTTACAGAGGAAGCTAAAAAGACAGATAATGGTTGGCTGTTACCTTTTAAGAATATGGAAGAATTCTTAAAGCGGGTTGAATTTCATGCCAATAAGATTTCTACCCACCCGCAACGGGAAGCGTTGGATGAGGAGAAATTTAAAAATTGGTTATTGGATTTTATGGTGGTGAATGAAATCTTTTTTCAATGCTCCGGACGAGCGCATGAAGATGTTCTAGGAATGGTGTCCAATAATGTCTGCCAAACATTCGCCGCCCCCTCATTGGAAGATTTGCTTTCGGCGTTGCCGGAAGACGGTGGTATGGTGACACCAGAAGGTAAGCACGGATGGAATGCCTGCATCACCGCGCTCAAGGGGTTGTGGGGGAGAAATGATTTATAGAGACTCTGGTTTTTTATCAGTTGAACAAGCCGCTAGACAAAAAGATATGACTCCTCAAGGAATACGGAAAGCCATAAAAGAAGGGCGAATAGATGCTTATGTTGTCGGAAAGCAATGGGCGATTAAGCCTAAAGATATTGAAAAGTTTATAAGGCGTTCTCGGTGCTACTAATATAAAAGGAGCAATATGATTGAAGTTAATAAATATTATTACTACTTCTTAAATATTATATTTGGATGGTGGCTTTCTTTATTAGCTCAAGCCATCTATCAGCGTTAAGGGGGTTGTGGAAATGAAGGGAAATATAATGGACAATAGTGGATTACTTATATTCGCAGAACTTAAAGCTACATTCTTTGTATGCTTATTTATTATGCTCATAATTAACGTTGTTAAATCTATACGAGAGAACTGGAAATGATTAGATATGTAGTATTAGTTCTAGTTACAGTTATGGCCTCGGTAGGTTTATATACGCATCAATGTGAATTAATTTTATATGCAATATTTCTATTATTTTTGCGTGAAGAGAAAGGGGCGTGAGCGGTGAAGGAAAGAAAATTTATAAAGTTAAAATGTTTTAAGTGCTTACCTATAAAAGATGATCCTCTTATCGTAGCTGGGCGAGGATTAACTGAATATGAAATAACCTTTTGTATTAAATGCGGACGCGTCATTAGCAAAATAACCAAGGATTATGAAAACCTTTATTCTGTTTAAGTCACCGAGAGGGAGGCGAGATGAACAATTTAATTGGACTTGCAATAATTGTTATAGGGGTATTTATCGTGGTTTTAGGACTATTATTTTTATTCCCACCCAAGTCAGAATTCGTATCTAAAGCAGATATTATTAAAGCGATGAGCGGAGATTGGAATAGATTTTACTTTAAGGGGGTAAATGATAAGCCATATTATGAAGCGGATGATATTGATGCACGGATTAAAAAACTTAAGGGAGTATTAAAATCCCAATGACCCTCCTCGACAAGATTATTTGGTGGGTGTGTGATCGGTGGTTGTTTAAGGAAAGTCATTATGAGGGCGTAAGGTAATGTATTGGAACAAACCCGACACTCTTGAAATTCAAGCGGTCTTTTCGCTAGTCTTTTTATTATTCTGCTTAATCAGTCTCTATATGATTTCTAAGAAAGATAACAATGAGTAAGTACACCCCAAGGAATTATCAACTGATCGGACGCGACTTCTTACGCCAAAGAAAATTCGCTATGTTAGGCGACGCTTGCGGAGTGGGGAAGACTGGTCAAGCCCTATTAGCTATTGATCCGTCATGGAAAGTGTTGGTGGTATGCCCGGCCTCGGTTCAACAGCAGTGGTTTCAGGCCGCCAAAGATTGGGACGCTTTACCAAACAATATATTTTGGGTTATCAGCTATGATTCCATGATTCGAGATACCCACTATGCCTTTATTATTAAGCATCATTGGGATGTGATCATCTTTGATGAGGCCCACCGCCTTAAATCTCTTTCAGCAAAACGTACAAAGAAAGCGTTAGGGAAAAATGGTCTGCGGTCTAAAGCAAATCGCATCTGGTTCCTTACAGGAACGCCAGTTAAAAACAGGACGATTGATCTTTACCCTATTCTTCGTTCTTGCGCTCCTGAAGTTCTCGGCAAATATGATTCGTACCTTAAGTTCGCGTATCGCTATTGCGGGGCGTATCAAGGGCGGTTTGGGATGGATGTAAGCGGGGCCTCACACACAGAAGAACTTCACGAACGCATGAAATCATTTATGCTCCGTCGAGAGAAGCGCGATGTATTAACTGAACTGCCACCTCGGGTCATTACAAAAGTTGACCTCCCGTGTAGCCCAGAAGCGCTTGAATTAATTAAACAAGAGGAACAAAAAACGATCGAACAAGCTGGCGAGAATGACCCCGCCCTCTTTAAGCTAGGGGAAATTGCCCGTATTAGGCAAACGCTCTCGAAATATAAAGTTCCGGCGTCGGTCGCTTATATAAAGGACTTACTTGAAGAAGAGGAAAAAATCATTGTCTTTTATTATCATAAGGAGATTTTAAGTGAGTTACGTCGAGCTTTACTTTCTATACCTTCAGTCTTTATCGACGGGTCAGTGGCCCCCGCCCGGCGCGGTGGAATTGTGGAGGACTTCAAGAGTAGAGAGGATGTCCGGATATTTTTCGGACAGATGGCGGCCTGTGGGGAAGGAATTGATGGACTCCAGGAAAGCGCGTCCTGTTGTGTTTTTGTCGAACCTTCCTGGTCTCATACGGATATTGAACAATGTATTGGACGACTTGAACGCTCTGGACAAAGAAGCGACGTCAACGTGCACATCCTCACGATTAAAGATACGTTAGAAGCTAAAATGATGGACGTAGTACAAATGAAGTTAAACGTAGATAAAAAACTCTACAACCAAACAAAGGAGAACCCAATGGTGCCAGGAAAAACGGAAAAAGCAGAAAACCCAAAGCAGAACAAGGAGATTTTTGTAAGACTCGTCGATTTACTTGAGTCATTAACAGAAGTCTTAAAACAACAGACGGCTCTGTTAGAGAAACTTAATCTTCCAACAACCGTAAAACAAGAAATGAAGAATTATGCCGTCGAAGATGTCGCCCAGACTAAAGCCATTACAAAACAAAAAGCCCAAGTCGTTGAACCTACACCCGAGGCTGATGTTACAATTGATGCTTTAAGAAACCGAGCCGCGGATCTTTGTGCTATTCGCCCAGATGGGGTTGGGAAAGCCGAAGCCGCCCGCATTATTAATAAGATCGGCGGAGGGAAGTTAATTGATTTAAAAACACCAGAACAACGTAAACAATGCTTAAAGGAGTTTGACGCGGCATACGCTGATCTTTCTGCAACCATAGGTGCTGTTAAATCAGAGGACACAAATAATGACGCATAAACCCAGAGCTCACTCGGTACTTTCTGCATCGTCGTGCGAAAGATGGTGGAACTGTCCAGGTTCCGTTGCCGCGTGCAAGACTATCCCTAATCCGCCAAACAAATATATGGCTGAGGGGACGGTGGCGCACTCATTAGCCGAACAAGTTCTTAGGGGGAAAGTCATTGTCGATTTAATTGGGACAACGGTAATGCAAGAAGGCTTTGAGATCGAGATTACCGAAGAGATGGTTGATCACGTTCTTGAATATACAAGTTACATCATAAAAATCCACCAAGAGGCGGGTTGCCCACCTCTAATCCTCGAGGAGAAGATCGAACTTAAAGAAGTCCACGTTGATCTTTGGGGTTCCCCGGACTGCATTATGGTTATCCCCTTTGATACCGTCCACGTATTTGATTTTAAATACGGCGCTGGGAAAAGGGTTTCAGCGTGGGAAAATAAACAACTTATGTATTATGCTTTAGGGGTCATGCTACGCGAAGACTGCACGAAGTTCATCATACACATCTGTCAACCACGTGTGGAAGATGGGTTTACAAAGTATGAAGGAACGTCGGACGATATTTTTGAATTTCATAAAGAACTTCAAAAAAGAGCGGAAGCGGCCCTTAAAAAGAACGCCCCCCTTATACCGGGCGATTGGTGCAAAAGCACATTTTGTCCTAATCGTGTAGGGTGTAGCGCTCTTCACGGCTTGACCAATGAGGTGATCGCCAAAGACTTTGAGTCCTTACCCGTTGTTGATTCAATGTCTTTGAGCATGATCCAAAAGGTTCTTAAGTATGAGGATGTGATCAAAGACTGGATGAGCAAAGTCCGTGATCATGCCAAAGAACTTATGGTCCAGGGCGAACACATCCCCGGATATAAGGTCGTGCAGGGGTTAGGAAATGCTCGTTGGGTCGATGAAGAAGTTGTTATCGCTGAATTTGAAGATGAGTTTGGCGACAAACTGTTCCAAAAGAAGTTAATCTCTCCGGCACAGCTTGAAAAATTGGCCGGGAAGAAGCGCTTAGGGCCTGACTTTCGGGACGAATATACCGTTCGCCCAGAGACAGGATACAAAATCGTCGAGGAATCAGAACCCGGCGCAATCATAAAATCCATAAAACCAGAAGGAGATTTCAATGAGTAAAACAGCAAAAGTATTTGTGGCACGTCAAGACGGATCTTTCTTGACACCTGAATTTAGGGTATCATTCCCGAAAGTGTTTGAACCCAACGAAGACGGCAAGTACGGCCTCGCCATGATCTTTGACGACGACGTGGATTTCTCGGCCCTTGAAGCGGCAGTCGAAGCCAAAAGGAAAGAAAAATGGCCGAAAGGGGCTCCGAAAGGATGTATGGACCCCATCCTTGACGGTAATAATAGCACCGCCGCCCGCGAAGAGCTCGTTGACAAGTTTTACATCAACGGCAAATGCGGGAAGTATAAGCCGGGGCTTGTGGGATCAGACAGAAATCCAATTGTCGATGAAGCCGAGTTTTATCCGGGGTGTTGGGCGCGTGCCGTCGTCACCGTTTACGCTTGGGCTTTCAAGGGCAAGTGTGGGGTGTCGGTCAACGTCCGTAACATCCAGAAACTCCGCGACGATGAGCCGTTGATCAGCCGTGTTAAGGCTGAAGATGAGTTCGAGGCCGCTGAAGTCCAAGAAGTTTCGGATCTTTAAAATCAAAGCGGGTGAGTGTGAAGGTAGCACGCTTGGTTCATACCCAAGAAGATCGCGTTCAATCCGCGGACCCGCAATAAAATTGGGGGTGATTAACATGGCTTGTTCAAAAGATAAGAAACCTGCAAAAGGAAAGAAAAAGTAAAATGCCAATCGTCCATATTGATTTCGAAACCCAATCAAAAGTGGATATAAAGACGTGTGGCGCGGGTCGCTATGCTCAGGACCCGTCCACGCGGATTCTTTGTATCTGTTGGGCTGTTGATAATGGTCCGATTCATGGATCACTAGGGGATACTATCCCGCTTGTTTTCTGGCAAGCGATTAGGGAGGGCTGGCAATTCTCGGCGTTTAACGCCATCTTTGAACAACTAATTTGGACGTATCGGTGGCCTATTTTGCCACTACCTCAATTCATCTGCACCCGCGCCTTAGCCGCCGCCCACGGGCTCCCCCAGGGGCTTGACCGGGCGTGTAAGGCATTATCAATTGGATGGGCTAAAGATGTTGAGGGGTCTCGCCTGATTAATTTGTATTCAATCCCTAAAAAAGACGGAGGATTTAATGAGCTTAAAGGCGAAGACGCCCAAAAGATGCTTAAATACTGCGCCAAAGACGTTGATCTCTCGCGAAGAATTATGCAGAGACTTCCTGCTTTATCTAAGACAGAACAAAGGGTCTATGACTGGACAGTCGAGGCTAATCTTCGAGGCATTAATATTGACGTTACTCTCGCAGAAAAAGCCGAAGGTATCGCTGATGCGTTGCAAAAAGACGGCAACAGAGAGCTTTCGGTGCTCACCGGCAACACAATATTCTCGGTTTCTCAAATTGCTCGCATCAAGTCGTACCTCAAGCGGGAGTTTGGCGTCACATCTGAAAGTCTTGACAAGGAAGCTATCGAAGAACTTTTACTTTCTGATTCCTTACCAGATACCGCAAGACGAATCCTTGAACTCCGTCGGGACTTATCCCAAACAAGTGTCAAAAAGTTTAACCGTGCAAGGCTGTCAGTTTGTGACGATGGAAAAATCCGTGACACTCTAGTCTATCACGGAGCCGCTACGGGGCGTTGGACATCTCAAGTGGTCCAGTTTCAAAACCTCCCCAAATACGCCTCCTCAGACCCAGAAACGGCGATGAAATTAATCAATCACGGGGACCCTCAGATATTTAAGATGTGCTATGAACACCCTATGCTCACGTTATCCGGATGTATCAGAGGGCTTATCGTACCAGAAGAGGGTGGAAAACTGGCGGTCGTTGATTATAACGCCATCGAAGCAAGAGTTTTAATGTGGGCCGCCGGCCAAGAGGACGCGGTAGAGGCGTTTCATAGGGGCGAAGATCAGTATGTCGAGATGGCGCGAACGATCTATCGAAATTCATCGTTGACGAAAGAAAATAAGAAGGAACGTAACCTCGGAAAAACCGTAGTTTTGGGGTGCGGATACCAACTTGGTTTTTTAAAATTCCAAGCAACCTGTGATTCGTATGGTATCGACCTCGGGGAGAAAACAGAATATGTCGATCAAGAAGACGAAGAAGGAAAAACAACAAGAGTCTGGTATTCGCCACTCGCAAGAAGGGCCGTTGAAACATACCGTTCACGTTTTCCTTCCGTGCCAAAATTCTGGTACGGCATGCAGAACGCCGCGGAGTCTTGTGTTAGATCGGGAAAAGTTTTTACAAACGGGCTTTTTACATTTACCAGAGAACGTGAGTTCCTTTACCTTAACTTACCGTCGGGGCGAAGGCTTGCGTATCACCGTCCAGGAATAGATAAAGACGGTCTCTACTACTTTACAGAGGACTCTCAATCGTTCTCTTACGTTAAGAAAAGAACCTACGGTGGGCGTCTTGTCGAAAATTGTCTTGACAAAGAAACTTTAGTGCTTACAATGAGGGGGTGTATTCCAATTATCGAAGTGACTAAAGGAGATAGGGTATGGGACGGACTAAACTGGGTAAGTACCGCTGGCGTAGTAAAGCGTGGTATAAGAGAAACGGGGTCGCTCGGGGGTGTGGGGATTACTTCCGAGCACTTGATCCTCGTTGGGAACTCGTGGAAAAAAGCGATCGACATGGACGAAGAATCTTGGCGCGGCGCCCTAAGACCGGGACTGTCTTCGGTAGCCTACGCGTGCTCGAAGGCGGGGTTGGAAATGACAGCAAAACTTTATGCCTCTGTTCATGCGGCGGTCGGTACTGTTGCGAAACGAGAGCCTTATACCGGGGAAAGAAGAGCTGTCGAAAATGTGCCGAACTTTTGGCCGGAAAAAAACGAGAAAAATACGCGGGGGTCATGTCTAAACCACTCCTTTCTCTCTGGCTTCATCGGTATACCGGAATGGTATCTCGCTGTTATGACCCAAACCATCGGGCATATAAAAACTACGGCGCACGCGGGATTAGAGTCTATGCACGTTGGCTTGTCGATCGTAAAAGATTTTTGGTCTACGCAACGACTTTACGTGGGTGGGACAATCCTAGATTGGATATGGACCGACGTAAAAATGATCGGGGGTATGTGCCGGGGAATATCCGCCTTGTCTCTCGGAAAGAAAATTCTCGAAATCGAAGAACCACGACGTATTTATTTTTTCGGGGGGCACAAATCCCTTTTATGGAGTTTTGGGAAAAGTATTGCCCTCTTTGGCGGAGCCGTAATACATTCTTTCATCATTTTAAAGCGGGGAGAACACCCAAAGAGATTGTGGCGATATACCGGGCGACGAGAGGAAGTCTACGATCTGCTTAACTGCGGCCCGCTTAATCGGTTCACTATTATTTCCGCAGAGGGCCCCATTATCGTACACAACTGCATCCAAGCCCTAGCCCGTGACATTTTAGCCCACGGGATCTTGAAGTTAGAGGAGCACGGTTTTAAAGTGATATTAACGGTTCACGACGAGAATGTCATTGAACTGACCAAAACACAGGCGCGAAACAATAATATCTTAGGTGTCGTTGGGGCGGTCATGTGCGATCTTCCCGATTGGGCGAAGGGGTGTCCCATCAGCGCGGAAGGATTCATAACAGAAAGGTATAGAAAATGAACTTCCTATCAGACCCAATACTACCTGCGACGATACACACCTTCAGTGGGGCGAATGATTGGCCGCCACGATGGTTATGTATACTCTGTGTTTTATTTTTTATTGTGCTAATTAGAAAAGGGATTTTTAAAGATGGCTAACAATTGGGAAGATCAAAAGAAGTACGGGGAGGCGATGGAGGATATGTATGGAGAATCACATAGAATTATAGCTTGGGGTATTTTCATTTTTTGTTGTGCGGCTATCTACCCGATGGTCATGATCCCGCACGAATTAAGAGGGGGCGTTTATCATCGCCTGGGCCAAGAGAGCCAAACACACCTTGAAACAGTCGCAACGGTCGAGGAACGCCTGAGTAAACGTATCGAATTTAACTTGCAGGAAATTCGACGACAGGAAGTTACCCTCACGGCGTTAGAGAAATATCTTAAACAACGTGACGGGGGTCGGTTTCTTAAATACATAAACGAACCACCCGCCGAGAAAGAGGGTCTCTGATGAACAAATGGGCTCCCATTTTAACAATCATTGGATTTGTTCTAGTTCTAGCACTTCTTACTTGGGACCCTATAAGCGCGTTTCGGGGTGGTTTTAGCCAGGGTTTTAACTATGGATATACAAAAGCCACGAAGAAATATCAGACAACGTGTGAGAACGGTCCGCACTCAAAGGAGGGGTTACGTGGTCTTAACCAATGAAGTTTATTGTCCGCTTTGTGAAAACCGGATGCTATCCGGGCGGGTTCTTGTAAATCAAAAGATCACAAATCTTTTTGTTTGTAAACCATGTGGTGTGGGGATCTACGACTTTGATCCCGCTTTTAACAAATGGCGTGATGCTGATAGCGATATTCCCTGTGCTGTCTGTGGCTATCATAAAGTCAAATGGTTTGCCCGATACTTAGACGGGTTCTTTAAAGCAAAATGCCCTAAGTGTAAAACTACCATGAAGAAAGACGGCGATGTTAAGTTTGGTAAAAGAGGCAATATTATAATTCCCGAAGATATGGAGCAAGAAAAAATTGAGCCCCCCGTTGAAATTAAAATCCCTTTTAGCCACTTAGCTAAAAAATTCGGAAAGGATAAAATCCATGCTATCAAAGCTAAGATCACACGAAAAAAGAACGATGCAAAAAACGCTTGAAGAGAATATCGGGGTAGCGCCAAGTATCGGAACTAAACATGACACCGGAAAAATCCAGTGGGCTCTACTTCCGTGGGCCGAACTTAAACAAGTCGCCCAGGTTATGACGGTTGGGACTAAAAAATATTCCCCCGATAATTGGATGCACGTCCCTTCCGGGGAGCGCCGTTATTTTGAGGCGGCGATACGTCATATTACGGCGAGACAATTGGGGGAGATCAACGACCCTGAAACGAAACTGCCTCACTTAGCACATGCTGTTTGTTGTCTTCTTTTTTGGATGTGGTTTGACACAAAGAAACGTCGAGGTCATAAATGATAATTGGTATTATTGCTCTGTGTATTTTACGTCTGTTTTTTTGGCGGCTGTTTCCTCAGTTGGGTACCGGGTTTTTATCCGATATTGTCTTTGCGACTATATCGTTAAGCGCGGTTACTCTTTACGCTTTAAGCAGGACCCGCAGTCTCTTAGCCCCCTGGATTGCCTTATGGATCAT
>Ga0138256_10000525_pt1 | contig 42047 bp, 27 predicted proteins | sample KNB2016incub_MG_FD_105486 | JGI IMG/M metagenome (GOLD analysis project Ga0138256, IMG submission 105486) | Active sludge microbial communities from wastewater in Klosterneuburg, Austria - KNB2014incub_MG | ecosystem: Engineered > WWTP > Activated sludge > Unclassified | place: Austria... | reverse complement strand
CCTGTGCTACTCTGTGCGGAGGCTTCCAGCCGTCCCCACGGCCTAGACACGGTGATAGTCCATGGCGATCCCATCCCCCCTCCGCCCCTATTCCCCCGCCGACTACCTGGCCCTCGAGCGCTCCGCCGAATCCAAGAGCGAGTACATCGACGGCGTCATCGTCGCCATGGCCGGCGCCAGCCACGAGCACAGCCTGATCGCCGCCAACCTGATTGGCGAATTGCGAACAGCCCTCAGGCGCCAACCATGCGAAGTGCATGGCAGCGACCTCAGGGTGAGCGTGCTGACTGGCGCGCTCTACACGTACCCGGACGTGACCGTCGTATGCGGCGAGCCGACGTTCGAGGATGCTGCCGCCGACACGCTCACGAACCCCACGGTCATTGTCGAAGTGCTGTCGCCGACCACCGAAGCCTACGACCGCGGCGAGAAGTTCGCCCGCTACCGCCGGCTGCCCTCGCTTCGGACCTACATCCTGGTGTCGCAGGATCGTCCCCGCGTGGAGTGGTACACGCGCGGCGAGTCGGGCTGGCTGCTCCACGAGGCGATCGGTCTCGATGGGGCCGTCGAGCTGGCGGCGCTCGACTGCATGCTTGCCTTGGCCGAGATCTACGCCAAGGTGCCGTTCCCCGCGGGCACGGCGTCCATCTGAAGCACGACCGCCGCCCCGACCCCGTCTCCGCCAGGCTTCCGATCGCCCCCAGCCGCCCGATCGCCGCTGCCCCGGTCTCCTGCCCGCGTGGCCCGCCACCATTCCGCCAACAATCGCCCACCAATGGGCAAACAGGAGTACACTGCACCCTCGACATCCATTCAGAGATGATCGCCAACACCCTTTGGAGAACTGCCTAGTGATTTGCATCGAGCGTTACAGAAATCGTCGAACTCGTAACAGTACGCATCGCCGAATCGTCATCCATTAGCATGCCAATCCGCAATGTCAGCAAGACCCAACGCCGCGCCGAAATCGTCATCGCCATCCTTTTTCTGATCACCGCGGCCACAGCCATCTACGGAATGGAAGAGAACCCGACCCACCCTCGGAGCACGTCATGACCACGACCGCCACCCCGACCCCAACGACGACACGCGTCCCGATGACCTCGCTGCGGAAGACCGCGCTGGTCGCGGGCCTGTTCTACGTGCTCACCTTCGTGTCGATCCCGACCCTCGCCATGTACGGTCCGGTGCACGATCCGAACTACATCGTCGGCTCCGGTCCGGACGGCGGCGTCCTCTTCGGCGGCGTCCTGGAGATCATCGTCGCCCTCGCCGGCATCGGCACCGCCGTCACGCTGTACCCGGTGCTCAAGCGGCAGAACGAAGCGATGGCGCTGGGCCTCGTCAGCGCGCGGATCTTGGAAGGCGCCCTGATCTTCGCCGGCGTCGCCAGCCTTCTGACGATCGTGACGTTGCGCCGGGCGGGCACCGGAGACGACGCGTTGATCGCCGGGCAGGCGCTGGCCGCCCTGTACGACCGGACGTTCTTCGTCAGTCAGAGCCTGATTCCGGCCCTGAACGGCCTGCTGCTCGGCACGCTGATGTACCGTTCGCGCCTCGTACCGCGGTGGCTGCCCGTGCTCGGGCTCATCGGCGCAGCGCTGCTCACGTCGTCGAATGCCGCCATCCTGTTCGGCGTCTGGCCGGCCATGTCCGCGCAAGCGGGGCTGGCGGCACTGCCGATCGCGACCTGGGAGTTCTCGCTGGGCGTCTGGCTGATCGTCAAGGGGTTCAGGCCGTCGCCGATCACGGCGGGCATGGACGCCGCGGGCACGTCGGGCATGGAACGGGGCGCCGTCTAACACCGATTCGACGTCATCAGATACCGATTCGACGTGATCTGACAGCGTGGAATTTCGCGCGGCGGGCGTAGGGGCGAAGCAATTGCTTCGCCCCTACCGTTGCCCATCGCGATTCCGTTGGCCCGTGTATCCGTTGGCCCATGTTCAACGGCGCGTTCACGGCGGATGGGTTATACCACCGAGCATCGCGCAGCCATCCGATCACGGCCGATAGAACTCGTTCCGCATCAACCACACCGCCCCGTCCGCGTTCAACGCCGCACTCCGCAACCCCGCCCCCTCGCCCCCCTCCCCGCCCCACACCGCCACCGCCGCCCCATCCGCCGCCTCGATCGTCAACGTGAACCCATCGCCCTCACGCATGCCGATCACGCCGACGCCCACGTCGCCGGCAACGTCGCCGGCAACGTCCACGCCCACCCACACCGGCCGCGGCCGCGCCTCGCCGTACCATGGGCGTTCCTGCGTGATCCCAACCGGCAGCGCCACGCTGCCCACCTCCGCCGCGTCCGCGCCCGCGCCCGCGTCGCCCTTTCCAGTCACGTCGATGCGCGCCACGCTCAGCCGCACCGTCCCCGCAGCCCGGACGACGATCGGCACCTCGATCCGCCGCAGCCCGTCCATCCGCACCACCGCCGCCTGCACCGCCGGCGCGCCCTCGGTGACGGTCGCCACGACGCGCCATCCGGAGGGAAGATGGCGGACGATCGTCACGCCGACCTCGCTCAGCGAGCCCGGCGGATACGCGCGCGGCAGCACGATGCCCAGCATCCCCACGTGCGTCGCGAGTCCGACGCCCAGCGCGGCTGCGGCCGTCATCCCTCGCCGTCGTCCGACGGGCAGCGCCGCCCAACCCGCCGTGAGCACGAGCGCCACGGCCGGCAGCGCCGGAAGCAGCAGCCGACCCTGCGGCTGCGGGTCGGCCAGCGCGCTCACGCAGAACGCTGCGACGGCCGTGGCCGCCAGCGCGGCAGCCGCCAACACGCCGGCGCGCTGGCGACGGGCCACGAGCGACAGCCCGGCCGCCGCCAGCACGACCGCGAGGACGACGGGGTCGAGCAGCACCGGCGGGACGTCGACGTTGGCCCAGCCGTAGCGTGCCCAGAAGCTCGTGAGCGTGTCGGCCGTGAAGGAGGGCGGCAGCGCCGCGGCCGAGCGCGTGCTGCGGGCGAGCACCTGGTCGGCCAAGGAGCGCAGCGCGGTCGGCGCGGCGAGGGCGAGGCAGGCAAGCGCGGCGCTCGCCCCGCCGAACGCACCGACGGCGACCGCGAGGCCGGACGCACGCCGTCGCCCGGAGCGGACGGATGCCATCATCGCCACCGCAACCACCGCGGGCACCAGCACGGCCGCGTTCAACTTCGTTCCGACGGCCAACGCGGCTCCGAGGAACGCCGGGCCGGCCGCGAATCGCGCGGATCGCGCAACAACCGCCCGAACCAACCCATAGACGAGCACCGCCCCCGCGGCCGTCGCCAACCCGTCGTTGGACACCGTATGCCCCGTGAAGACGAACTGCGGCCACACCGCGACGAGCACCGCCGGCGCCGCCGCCGCGCCGCCTCGCCAGCCCGCGACCCGTGCCGCGGCGAACGTCAACGGCACCGTCAGCACGGCCAACAACGCCCCCCACGTGCGAAGAAACGCCACGCGCCCGACCAGCGGATCGCCCGGCGGATGGCTGAGCGCCGCCGCCGCGAACGGGTAGCGCGGGTTCGCCTCGCCCAGCGGCAGCGCCCGGATGCCCGCGAGCCGGATGCCGAGGGCATACCACGCATACGCCAGCGGCGGGTGGTGGTGCTCGTACGTCTCGTCGGCCGTCGGCAGGCGGCCGTCCGCCAGCGCCACCGCGTACGCCGCGTGCCACGGCTCGTCCGGCGCCTCCCACGGCGGGACGGTGCGGGCGTAGGCGGCGCCGAGGAGCAGATAGGCGAGGATCGCGGCGGCGATGGGGAGGCGGCGGACCACGCAGGAAGACATCGGTCGATTGTACGGGAGAGCCGATCGGGAGAGACGCCTTGCCCCCCCCGACCCGCGTGGTATCATCGCCCCCATGCTACCCCCCGCCGTGCTAGAGCCACCGGCCATCGCCCTCGCGCGGGTCGGGCGGACGATGCTCGCGCGCGGGATGACGGACGTCGCAGGCGGCAACATCAGCGTGCGGGACGGCGATGACATCTACATGACGCCGCGCTACGCCGGCCACCGCTGGCACTGGGACTTGTCGTCAAGCGACATCATGCGCTTCGACCTCGCCGGCAGCCGCGTCGATGGTTACAACGAGCCGTCGCGCGACTTGGCCGTGCACTTGGCCGCCTACGCGGCTGCGCCCGAGGCCGGCGCGGTCGTCCACGCCCACGCCCCCCACGCCCTCGTGTTCGCCGCGGCCGGTCGGGCGATCCCGCCCGTGACGCTGGCCGCCGAGGTGCTCGGCCGCGTCGAGGTCGCAGGCGCTCCCGGCGACGACGCGATCGACGAGGTCGAGGCGATTCGCGCCTTCGCCGCCGGCGCCCGCGGTCGCATCTTCACCTTCGCCGCCGCCATCCTCATCCCACGGCACGGCATCGTCGTCATCGGCCGCGACTTGGCGCACGCCTACGACGGCCTCGAGCGGGCCGAGTCGTGCGCCCGCGCCGTGCTGCTCGGGCGGCTGCTGGATCGTCACGACCGCGACGCGCGCGGCGTCGCGCCCGACCGCGCCCAGAACATCGATCGCCATCCGGCCACGACGTCGCCCGTGAACGGGTCGGCGTCGGCCCCCGTATAACCCGTCGACCCATACTGTCCGAGGAGGAACTGAAGTGAAATCACCGTTGCGCTCATCCATTGCGGCCGCAGCCGCCCTATTGCTCGCTGTCGGCGTCGGTGCCTGCGGCGACAACGCCGAGCCCGGCGCCGACTCCGGCCAGCCGGCCGGCGACGCCACCGCGGTCGTCACCGAGACGACGGACGCCGGCGCCGCCAATGCGTCCAAGGTCCCGGCGGACACGCTCGTCCACGTCAGCATCGGCGAGCCCGAGAGCTTGGACCCGGCCTGGACGTACGAGACGACGGGCTCGATGTTCGAGATGAACCTCTATGACAGCCTCGTCTTCTACAACCGCGAGAAGTACGACGAGTTCATCCCCGTTCTGGCCACGGAATGGCAGACGTCCGAGGACGGCCTGACCTACACGTTCAACATCCGCGACGGCGTCACGTTCCACGCCGGCGGCACGCTCGAGCCGCACGACATCGCCTACAGCCTGCAGCGGGCGATGCTGCAGGACCGCGTCGACGGGCCGATGGCGCTCTACCTCGAGCCCGTCCTGGGCACGAGCTCGCTCATGGGCGAGGCCCTCGAGCGCGCCAACGTCACGAAGGAAGGCGCGACGCTGGCCGACGTGCCGGCGGACGTGTCCATCGCGCTCTGCGAAGAAGTGATGGCGGCCGTCACGGCGGACGATGCCGCCAAGACCGTGACGATCAAGCTGAAGACCGCCACGCCGTGGTTCATGCAGCTCCTGGCCCAGCCGTGGGGCGGGGCGATGGACCAGGAGTGGATGGTGGAGCAGGGCGATTGGGACGGGAAGTGCAAGAACGACGCCGGCGAGGCCACTTGGACGGCGTGGAACGGTCCCGACGCCCAGGAGTCGAAGCTGTTCGAGGTGGCCAACGGCACCGGTCCCTACAAGCTCGAGAGCTGGAAGCATGGCCAGGAGATCGTCCTGGTGGCCAACGAGTCCTACTGGCGCACCGAGCCCATGTGGGAGGGCGGCCCGTCCGGCCCGCCGGCCCTCAAGCGCGTCGTGTTCCAGAAGGTCGATGAGTGGCCGACCCGCCTGGCCAAGCTCCAGGCCGGGGAGGCGGACGTCGTCGACGTGCCGCGCGACCAGGTGACGGCCGTCGAAGACATGGTCAGCATCACCTACAACGGCGGCGATGCGATGGCGCCGTCGACGCCGGGCGCGGCCGACGGCATCCTGCAGGCGTTCGTCGGCTACCCGCTGGCCCAGATGACGGCGGCGATGTTCACGTTCGACATCGCCAAGGACAGCCCGTTCATCGGCTCCGGTCAGCTCGGCGACGGCATCCCGTCGGACTTCTTCTCGGATCCGGACGTCCGCAAGGGCTTCAACTACTGCTTCGATTGGGAGACGATGATCCGCGACGGGCTGCAGGGCGAGGCCGTCCAGGCGCGCGGGCCGATCATCTCGGGCCTGTCCGGCTTCAGCGAGAGCTCGCCCGTCTACATGCTCGACCCCGACAAGTGCGGCGAGCACCTGGCCAAGGCCTGGGGCGGCCAGGTCGGCGAGAAGGGCTTCAAGATGACGCTGGCCTACAACGAGGGCAACGAGTCGCGCCGCACGGCGGCCGAGATCCTGGCGGCCAACATCGCCACCGTCAGCGACAAGTACGTCATCGAGGTCCAGTCGCTGGAGTGGGCCACGTTCCTCGAGGCGCGCCGCCTCGAGCAGCTGCCGATCTCGATCTCGGGCTGGTCGGCCGACTACATGGACGCCTCGAACTGGGTCCACCCGTTCATGCACAGCGCCGGCGCCTACGGCCGCGCGCAGAGCTTCCCCGCTGAAATGCAGGCCGGCTTCGACGCGCTGATCGACCAGGGCGTCGCCGAGGCCGACCCGGCGAAGCGCGCCGAGATCTATGCGCAGCTCCAGCAGCAGGCGTACGACAACGCGATCGACATCTTCCTCTACCAGGCCACCGGCCGCCACTACCAGCGCAAGGAGCTGAAGGGTTGGTTCTCCAACCCGCTGATCCCCGAGGAGTACTACTACGGGCTGTCCAAGCAGCCGTAGGATCCGCCGGACCGAGGCGTGAGCCCCGGGCAGCGCAGCCGTCGCATGCCACCCGCAGCGCGACGGCTGCGCTGCCTTCCGGGCACGCATCGCCGTCCCGACCGCCCGGATCGCCTCGATTCCCACGACGCCGGGCGACGTCCGTTCGCCCGCCCCGCACCGCGCACCGTGTGAGCGTGCCGCCATGACGAGCTACATCATCCGCCGGCTGCTGATCCTCCCCATCATCCTGCTGGGTGTGACGATCCTGATCTTCGCGATGCTCTCGCAGCTTTCCCCGGGACAGCGCGTGGCGATGTACACGCGCGAGGTCGCGTCGCAGGAGAACATTGCGCGGCTCATCGTGCAGCACGGGCTCGACAAGCCGATCTACGTTCAGTACTTCCACTGGCTGTCGAACGTCGCGCGCGGCAACCTGGGGTTCTCGAAGACGGGCGGGGAGCCGGTGTTCGACATGTTCGTCCGCCTCTTCCCCGCGACGCTCGAGCTGGCGCTCCTGTCGACGATCCCGCTGATCGCCCTCGGGATCTGGCTCGGGATCCTGGCGGCGCTGAACCACAACAAGTGGCCGGACCAGATCCTGCGCGTCGTGTCGATCATCGGCACGAGCATGCCGCTCTTCGTGTTCGCGCTCCTTCTGCTCATGTTCTTCGCGGCGCGCCTGCGCTGGTTCCCGCCGGGCGATCGGCTGTCGCTGACGAACCAGGCGCTCGTCGACAGCGCGGCGTGGCGCGCTGGCTGGGCGCCCGTGACCGGGATGTACACGCTGGACGCGCTGTTGCGCGGGAACGTGGCCGTCTTCCTCGACGCGCTGCATCACCTCGTGCTGCCCGTGACCTCGCTGGCCGCCCTGAACTGCGCGGTCCTGCTGCGCGTGACGCGGTCGAGCATGCTCGACACGCTGCGCCAGGACTACATCCGCACGGCGCTCTCGAAGGGCCTGTCATACCGAACCGTGGTCCGCAAGCACGCGCGCCCGAACGCGCTGCTGCCGGTCGTGACGGTCGGCGGGCTGATGCTCGTGGCGCTGCTGAACGGCGCCGCGATCACCGAGACGGTTTACAACCTGCCCGGCGTCGGCAAGCGCTTCGTCACCGCGGCGGTGAACCTCGACGTCGTGACGGTGCTGGGATTCGTCCTCTTCGAGGGCGTCATCCTCATCATCGGCAACCTCGTCGTCGACATCCTGTACGCCACGATCGACCCGCGTATCCGGTTGGGGTAACCCGCCGCACGCCGCTGCCAGCCAAGGACGACGCCGGTGCCAGACGACGAAAAGCTCGCGCGCGAAAGAGCGTTGGCGGACGCACACGACAAGCAGGTCGATCCGCCGCCCCATCGTGCCGTCAACCGGCGCTCCGTGCGGTACGTCGTCGGCCGCCTGCTCGGCACGCCGGCGTCCATCCTCGGCACGCTGCTGCTCATCGCGTTCGGCGCCATTGCGCTCGCCGCCCCGCTGCTTGCGCCCTGCCCGCCCGACCAGAAGATCACATGCCAGCAGCACGTCTACAAGGTGCCCCGTTACGGCTTTACGACCCAGCCCGAGGCCCCCAGCGCCGCCCATCGCTTCGGGCTCACGCCGCAGCGCAACGACATCTATTACGGCGTGATCTGGGGCACGCGCACCGCCTTCAAGGCCGGCGTGACGATCATCTTCCTCGCGCTCGTCCTCGGACTGACGATCGGCTCGATCGCCGCCTACTACGGCGGCTGGATCGACGAGGTCCTCATGCGGATCGTCGAGATCTTCCAAGCCTTCCCGTACCTGCTCGCCGCGCTCACGTTGGCCACCGTCCTGCGCGGCGGTGGCGGCGACTGGCTGGAAGACCTGTTGGGCCCGAACTCCATCGCGCCCGCGATCATCCCGCTCGTCGCGTTCGGCTGGATGGGCTATGCGCGCCTCGTGCGCGCCGACATCCTGTCCGTGAAGGAGCGCGACTACGTCGCCGCTTCGCGTGCGCTCGGCGCCGGCGACGGTCGGATCATCCTCCAGCACATCCTGCCGAACAGCATCTTCCCGGTCCTCGTCGTGGCGTCGCTGGACATCGGCACGGTCGTCCAGTCGTTCGCCGCGCTGGCCTTCTTCGGCCTCGGCGTCCCGAAGGGCTACGCCGACTGGGGCCAGATGATCGCCTCCGCCCGCAACGTCATCCCGACGATCGGCCGCGACTGGTACATCGTGGTGTACCCGGGCATCGCGCTCGTCCTGTTCTCGCTCGCCTGGAACCTGATCGGCGACACGGTGCGGGACATTCTGGATCCGCGGCAGTCGCGGGAGGGGTAGCCGCCGCGGGAAGGTCAGCTGCCGCGGGCCGCGCCCGTCACCCGTCGATGTGCGGCACCTCGTGCGCCGCCAGCCACAGGCTGCCGCCCACGACCGCGGCCGTCGTGCCGAGGCCGATCGCCAGGCCGGCCAGCCAGTAGAGCCAGACGTGTTCGAGGGTCGGGAAGCGGCTGATCGCGCCCGGCACGGCGAGGGCGAACAGCGCGATCACGGCGTACAGGCCGTAGAAGATGATCGACAGGCAGCCGACGTCCGGTGTCATCATCTCGTGCGGGCTGTCCCACTTCAGGTTCGGCCGCGCCGTCCCGATCGCCAGGCTCACGGCCACGACGCCGGCACCGACGACGATGGAGACGAACCAGGCGTACAGGATGATCGGGACGTCGACGAGGCCGAGGGCCGCCGTCAAGCTCAGCCGAGCGTCGACCGCGGTGCGGATCAGGCGGGCGCCCTCGAACAGGACGATCAGCGCACCGGACAGGACGCTGTACGGCAGGAGCGCCACGACGAACTTGGCGAGGACGAGCTGGCGCGGGCTGATCGGCGAGCTCTGGATGATCCAGAAGTGCTTGCCCTCGACGCTCAGGCCCGTCAGGGCGACGCGCGAAAAGACCATCGCCGCGACGCCGCTGGCGACGAACGCCGCGAACATCGTCAGGACGGGCTGCGTGAAGGCCGTGCCGCTGTCGCCGCCGCCGATCCGCAGCGGGTAGAGGATCTGCTGGACGATGAAGAACACGCCGAACGCCAGCGGCGAGAGGATCTGCGCCGAGTTCGTCAGGTCGCGCGGCAGCAACCGGGCGTCCTTGCGCACGACGGCCACGACCGGCGGCGACAGCCAGGCCAGCACGCCCGACGGCCGCCCGAGATCGGCGGCCCGCTCCGGCCGCTGCCACCACAGGATGCCGCGGCGGATGGACTTCCGCAGGTTGGCGGACTGCATCCGGATCCAGCCGTCCTGATAGAGGCGGTCCGAGACGAGGTACAGCGGAACGAGCGCCGCGATCGAGACGCCGACGTTGATCGCCAGCCACGTCAGCGCGGTCCGCACGTCGTGCCGCCCGGCGGCGGCCACGAAGCGCGTCAGCCACTCCGCCGGCGAGTACGGGTGCCGCACGCGGCCGAGGTAGTCCAGGATCTCGCGAAAGTTCATCGTCTCCTGCAGCCGGTTCGCGCTGCCGAGCAGGAGGACGATCGCCATCGTCATCGCCACGACGATCAGCCCGACGATCTCGCCGAGCCGGTGCGCCGGCATCCGCCGGACGATCAGGACGACCGCCACCGCGCCGAAGGCCGTCGGCAGGATGGGCAGCAGGAGCATCGCCACCGCCAGCGCCGACCAGTAGGCCATGCCGTAATCGTTGGCGATGCCGTGGCCGATGAGCGGCAGCACGGTCAGGATGCCGACGAGCGCGAAGCCGGGCAGGATGCCGCCGAGGAGCTTGCTGGCGAAGACGGCCCGGCGGGACACCGGCGACACGAGGAGCATGTCCAGGTCGCGCGCCAGGTAGAGCGACGCCAACGCCACGGTGAAGCCGACCATCACCACGAGGAGCATCGCGCCGGACAGCGAGGTGGCGAGGATGACGTCGGTGGCCGCACGCGCGTCGATGCCTTGCGCGATCTGCTCCGGCGTGAGGTCCCGGGCCGTGAAGTCCCGCAGGAACCACGTCGCGAACCCGCCCAGCACCGCCGCCGCGGCACCGATGACGACGAGCCCGCCGAGAACGATCGCGTACGTCAGCCGCCGCCAACGCGCGCCGCGCGTGATCGTGTTCCAGGCGATCCACCACCGGGAGCGCACGAGCCATCCGAACGCCGGTTGCGCGGGACGGGCCGGCCGCGGCGGCTGCGGGGCGCTGCCGGGGGGGACGGCGGCGTCGCCCGCGGCGGCGCTCATGCCAGGACCCGGGCGATCTCGGCGAATGCGGCGCCGCCCGTCAGCTCGAGGAAGATGTCCTCGAGCGACGTGTTCTGCGCGGCCAGCTGACGCAGCTCGTCCATCGTCCCGAGCGCGATGAGCTTGCCGTTCTGGACGATGCCGATCCGGTCGCACATCCGCTCGGCGATCTCGAGGATGTGCGTCGACAGGAAGATCGTCGCGCCGCGCGCCGCCAGCTGGCGGTAGACGTCGCGCATGAGCTTGGCCGAGCGCGGGTCGAGGCCGACCGTCGGCTCGTCCAGGAACAGCACCTGCGGATCGTGGACGAGGGCGGCGATCATCACCGTCTTCTGCCGCATCCCGTGCGAGTAGCCCTCGATCAGGTCGTCCGCGCGATCGGCCAGCTCGAAGACCTCGAGCAGCTCCTCCATCCGCCGCGTGGCGACCTCGGGCGGCGTCTTGTAGAGGCCGGCCACGAAGTGGATGTACTCGCGGGCCGTCAGCTTCTCGTACAGATAGGGCGTGTCGGGGATGAACGACATGATCGCGCGCGCCGCGAGCGGGTCCGTCGCCAGGTCGTGGCCGCCGATCCGGGCGCTGCCGGACGTGGGCTGGAGGAGGCCCGTGAGGATGCGGATCGTCGTCGTCTTCCCGGCGCCGTTCGGGCCGAGGAAGCCGAAGATCTCGCCCCGGCCGATGCGCAGCGTCATGCCGTTCAGCGCCTCGAACGTGCCGTAGCGCTTGACGAGGTCGGTCGCCTCGATCATCCAGTCGCCGTCGGGTGCCGCTTCGTTGGTGGAGTTCATGGCCGCGCGCTCAGCAAGCGACGTGCCCCGGCCGGCGAACGCACGGTGGTGCGGGCCGTCCGGTGGCGAAGGCAGCGACGATCAACCGGCCGTGACGAGCGAATCGTCCTTGCCGCGCCCGAACCAGCCCTTCCACTCGCGGTTCGCCCAGATCACCAGGATGGGGGCCGCGTTGGCGATGGACGAGTACGTCCCGCTGATCAGGCCGATGATCAGCCAGAAGAGGAAGCGCTGCAGCTGACCGGTGCTGAACACGTAGATGGCCACGAGCGTGAAGAGCGCCGTGAGCTGCGTGTTGATCGACCGGTCGAGCGTCTGGACGATGGAATGGTTGACGATCCGGTCGTAGGCCATCCCGCGCAGCCGGCCGCTGTTCTCGCGAATGCGGTCGAACACGACGATCGAGTCATGGACCGAGAAGCCGATGACGGTCAACAGCGCGGTCAGGAAGAGCGCGTCGACCTCCCAGCCGAAGAAGTAGCCCATCAGCGAGGCGACGCCGAGAACGAGGAGGACGTCGTGCAGGAGCGAGACGATCGCGGCGACGCCGTAGCGCACCGGATGCTGCATGTGTCGGAACTGGACGGTGAGGTAGAGGCAGATCATGAGGGCCGAGAACAGCACCGCCAGCGCCGCGTTCTGCGTGACCAGCCGGCCGACCGAAGCGCCGACGGACTCGAAGCGCAGCGTCTTGTGCGGGCCGATCGCCGTCACGAGGGCCGCATCGAGCGCGGCCTTGCCCTCCGGCAGGATCTCGGTCGATCGCACCTGGAACCCCGGCGCGGCGCCCTCTTTGGCGACGACGGTCACGACCTGGGCGTCTTCGAAACCCTGCGCGGCGTACACGGCGCCGACGTCGGCGTCCGTCACCGCGGTGCCGGCATCGAACTCCATGTAGTAGACCGTACCGCCCTTGTAGTCGATCGACACCGGGATGCCGTTCAGGACGATGCTGATCAAACCCGGCACGAGGATGAGTGCCGAGAACGCGATGAACCAGTATCGCTTGCCGATGATGTCGAACATGACGCACGGACTCCCTGGCGCGGGTCGAACGAACCGGGCGATGCTACCACAGGGGGCGGAGGCGGGCAAGGCGGTCGGGACCGCCGCGTCAGGATCGCCCCATCAGCACCGCCACGCCCCGCCGCAGGTTGAACGCCTCCCCGGCCAGCAGCTGATTCGTCGCGAAGACGCGCGCTGCCAGCGCGAGCACGGCGGCCGCGCCGGCGACGAGCAGCGCCAGGCTGAGGGCGACCTCCCACACCGGCACCGGTCCGCTGGACAGGCGCAGCATCATCACGAGCGGCGCCGTGGGCGGGAAGAGGCTCAGCGCGCGGCCGAGGGTTCCGTTGGGTTGGCGCATGAGCAGCTCGAGCACGAAGAACGGCAACCAGGCGGGCAGCAGCACGACGAACGTCAGCGGTCCGCTCTCCTGGAACGACGGCACGAGCGCACCGACCGCGCCCATCAGGCTGGCGTAGAACAAGTAGCCGAACAGGAAGTAGACCGCCGCCAGCAGCAGCACCGTCGGACCGAAGCGGATCGTGGCCGCGGCGGCGATGAACACGGCGCCGACGTTCAGCGACAGCAGTCCGAAGCCGCCCCAGATCAGCAGCTGGAGCCCGCCGAGCATGCCGAGGCCGGTCACCTTGCCCACCAGGAGCTCGAGCGGCGACACCGATGTCAGCAGGACCTCGATGACGCGGTTCTCCTTCTCGGTCGTCACGCTCTGCATGAGGTACGACGACGCCGTGAAGATCGTGGTGTAGAGCAGCAGGCCGACGGCCAGGACGAGCATGAGCCGGGACGGGTCGTCCGCGCCGGCGGCCGCTTCGGCCTCGGCCGCCACGTTCGCCGGCGGCGCAACGAGGTCGACGTCGATCCGCTGCTGCGGGCGCACCATGGCCGCGCTCACCTCGGGCGGCGCGTCCGGCCAGACGCGCAGGCGGAGCCGGTCCGTCACGGCGCCGACATCGCCGCTCGGCGGCGCCCACGAGCGCGCGAGACGGACGACGTCGTGGCGGCGCGGGTAGTCGGGCGGCACGACGAAGACGCTGTCGACCTCGCCGGCCGCCAGCGCCTCACCCGCATCGTCGACGTCGGCGAACGCGCGAAAGGCGTCATCCTCGGCGGGCGCGGCCGCGTCGCCGGCGCCGCCGTCGGCCGCATCCACCCAGCCGATCCGCGGCGCGTCGGCGCTGCGGCGCAGCTCGTCCACTTCGAGCGCCCGCCCGACCGCGGCACCGACCTCGACCGCCACGCCGGTGCCGACCATCAGCGTCGCTCCGCCGACGATGAGCCCGACGACCGGCAGGCCGAAGGTCGTGAGGAGGAACGACTTGCGGCGCAGGTGCCAGGCGAACTCACGCCCGGCGATCGTCGCGACGCGGGGCCAGCGCGGGAGCGTCACGGCAGGGCCGCCTTGACGCGGCGACGCCACCGGATCGGAGGGCGGAGCATCGCCCAGCGGAAGACGGCGCCGGCGGCCCAGAGCGCGAGGACGGCCGTGAGGGCCAGGAGGGCGGCCGAGAGGACGGCCTGCTGGAGCGGCACGGCCGAGAGCAGGAGCCGGATGGGCATGGCCACCGGCGACGTCAGCGGCAGAATCGACAGCCAGACGGCGGCCGGGCTGGCGGGGCGGAACACCAGGAGCCCGGCCAGGCTGAACGGCAGGACGAGCCCCAGGCTGGCGAACCCGGCCACCTGCTGGGCCTCGCGCGGCTCGCCGATCGCGATGCCGAGGCCGACGACGAGCGCCGCCTGCACCAGGTAGCCGCCGATGAGCCAGATCCCGGCAAGCGCCACCGTCGGCCACGGCATGGCCGCCACCGTCGCACCCGGCAGGCCGAGCCGCAGGCCCACGACGGCCGCCGCGGCGGCGCCGGCCGCCCAGATGCCGAGCTGCGTCAGCGCCAGGAGGCCGAGCCCGACCACCTTGCCGCCGACGAGGGCCAGCGGCGCCACCGACGTGGCCAGGCACTCGATCAGCCGGTTCGCCTTCTCCTCCGCCACGGCCGTGACGAGGAGCGTCGTGCTGAACAGGACGGCCAGCGTGAGGGCGAGCGGCACGGCGAAGGCGACGGCCAGCGTTGCCCACAGCGTGTCGGCTGAGCGGACGTGGCTCGGGGCGGCGGCCAGGGCATAGACGATCGTCGCCGGCTCGTCGAAGGCAGCGCGCAACGCGGGCGGTGCAGCGGACAGCGCCTCGGCGCGGATCGCCTCCGACAGCGCGTCGGACACGCCGTCCGGCAGCGGCTCCCACGCCGTCACCCGGAAGCCGAGCGCCCCGTCGTGCGCCGCGTAGCCGCCGACGGTGCCGGCGGCCAGCGCGGCGGCCGCCGTCTTGACGTCGGTGAACGGACGGAGATCGGTGGCCGCCAGCACGTCGGCCGCGGCCGGCGGCAGGCCGGCGCCGACGTAGCCCCATGGGTGGGCGGTGGCGTTCTGCGCCGTGCTGCCCGACCAAGCCGCAAAGCCGCCGACGAGCAGCATGAACACCGGCATCCCGAACGTCGTGCCGAGGAACTGCTTGGAGCGCACGTGGCGCATGTACTCGAAGCGCGCCACGCGAACGGCGGCGCGGATCACGCGGCGGCACCCGTTTCGTCGGTCGGATCGTCGGTCGGATCGGCGGTCGGATCGGAGGTCGGATCGGCGGTCGGATCGGCGGTCGGATCGTCGTCGCCGGCGACCTTGAGGAAGATCTCCTCGAGCGACGGCAGGTAGACCTCGAATCGCTGGACGGCCAGCTCCGGCTGCGCGGCCAGCGACGCGAGGAGCGCCGCATGCGTCGTGGTCGGGGCCAGGCGGAGCATGACGCCGTCCGCGCCCGGCACGGCCTCGGCCACGCCCGGCAGGTCGGCCAGCCGCGCCGACGCGGTCGCCTCATCGGCGAGGACGACGCGCACGCGGTCGCCGGAATGGGCGCGCCGGATCGCCTGCACGCCGCCGTACAGAACGCTCCGCCCGCCCTGCAGCATGAGCAGCCGATCGCACAGCTCCTCGATCCGGTTCATCTGGTGCGTGCACATGACGATCGTCGTGCCCGCGGCGCGCAGGCCGAGCAGGAAGTCGCGCAGCACGCGTGTGTTCACCGGATCGAGGCCGCTGAACGGCTCGTCGATGATCAGGAGCTCCGGGCGGTGGACGACGGTGGCCAGGAACTGGACCTTCTGCTGCTGGCCGCGCGAGAGCGTCTTGATCACGCGGCGCTCGATGCCCGGCAGGTCGAGCGCCGCGAGGCCGACCGTGATCCGGCGCCGCGCCTCGGCGCGCGGCACGCCCTTCAGGCCGGCGAGATAGACCAGGCAGTCGTCGACCCGCACGTCGCGGTACAGGCCGCGCTCCTCCGGCAGGTAGCCGATGCGCGGCAGGACGCTCCGCACGTCGCGCGCGCCGAGCACCTCGATCTCGCCGTCCGTGGGCACGAGCAGGCCGAGGAGCATGCGGATCGTCGAGGTCTTGCCGGCGCCGTTCGGGCCGAGCAGGCCGAAGATCTCGCCGGACCGGACATCGAACGAGAGGTCGTCGACGGCGACGCTTGCGCCGTAGTGCTTGACGAGATGCGAAACCTGTACGGCGCGGTCGGGCGGAACGTCGCCGCTCAATCCACGCCGCCGGCTCGTTCGGACAGGACGCGCACGAGGCCTTGGCGCAGGTCGGCGTTCGTCAGGATGCCGACGACCCGCCCGCCCTCGAGGACGGGCAGCAGGCTGATCTTCCGCTCGAACATCAGGTTGACGGCTTCCGAGATCGTGGCGTCGGGCTCGACCGAGGCGATGTCGCGGCTCATGATCTCCGCCACACCGACGCGCGCCATCAGCTCGCGCACCTCGGCCGGCTCGAGGTCGTCGAACGGCGACGGCCACGCCGCGAGGATGTCCGTCCACGTCACGACGCCGTGCAGGTTGCCGTCCACGTCGACGACGAGCAGGCTGTTCACGTCGTCCCGCTCCATCCGCGCCCGCGCCGCCGCGACGCTGGCGTCAGGCGTGCACGTACGCGGATCGCGGGTCATCCAATCGTCGACCTTGACGTGCGGCATCCTAGATGCCGAACATCGCCCGCAGGCGGCTGCTTTCCAGGACGCCGACACCGTCGTCGCCCTCGTGCAGGCCGAGGCTGTGGGAGGCCTTCAGCAGGAGGCGGGTGACGATGATGGCCGTGAACATGGAGGTCAGCACGCCCAGCGCCAGCGTCACGGCGAAGCCCTTGACGATGCTCGCGCCGAACTGGTTGCCGAACCAGAAGAGGATGACGCACGTGATGAGCGTGCTCGCGTTCGAGTCACGGATGCTCGGCCAGGCGCGCTCGAAGCCGCTCTCCATCGCCTTGGCGATCCGTCGGCCGGCCCGCAGCTCCTCCTTCATCCGTTCGAAGATCAGGATGTTCGCGTCGACGGCCATGCCGATCGAGAGCACGAAGCCGGCGATGCCGGCGAGCGTGAGCGTGACGGGCAGCATCCGGAAGATCGTCAGCGAGAACAGGGTGTACAGCAGGAGCGCGACGTTGGCGACGATGCCGGGCACCCGGTAGTACAAGAGCATGAAGAGCATGACGATGAGCAGCCCGAGCACACCGCCGTTCACCGCCGAAGAGATCGCCGAGCTGCCGAGCGTCGGGCCGATGGCGGTCTGACCGACGACCTTCAGCTTGAGCGGCAGCGATCCGGAGTTGATCTGGGCCGCCAGCGACTCGGCATCGGCCTTCGTGAACTGGCCCGTGATCTGGCCCTCCGCACCGATCGCGCCCTGCAGCGTGGGCGAGCTGATCACGGCGTTGTCGAGGATGATCGGCATGACCTTCTGGAGGTGCTGCGACGTGAAGCGCTGCATCCGCGCCGCGGCGCTCGACTTCACCTGGAACGAGACGGCGTACTGCAGGTTCTCGTCGAGCGTGACGGAGGCCGATGCGAGCTCGTCTCCGGTCAGTACGGTCGGGTAGAGCGTCTCGTCGGAGGCGATGATGCCGGTCGAGATCGGCTCGGTGGCGGCCACGGCGTCCGTGGCGGTCACCGGCGGGGTGACGTCGGCGGCGGCGGTGGACGTCGTCGGGAGCGTCGCGGTGGTGCCGGTCGTCGCCGTGGTTCCGTCGGTGGCCGTCACGCCTTCGGTGGCCGTCAGGGCGTCGGACGCCGTCACCTCATCCGTCGATGCCGTGGTCGTCGTCGGCGACGTCCCGGTGATCGGCGTGGCGGCGCTTGCCGCCGTGGTGTTCGCGTCGGGCGTCGGCGCCAGGCGCGTCGGGTTGACGCCGCGGCCGGGGATGACGATGTCCTCTGGCTTCACCCACGACTCCGGGAAGTCGCGCGCCGGGTTGTCCGGGTTGCCGAGGTACGGCTCCTGGTAGCCTTCCGGCAGGAGGTCGATCGTCAGCGGGTTCGTCGTTTCGACGATGGTGGAGGGCGCGAGCGCCTCGGTGCCGCTGTAGATGAACTCGAGGAGCGCCGTCTTACCGATGGTCTGGATCGCCTGGTCCGGATCACTGACGCCCGGCAGCTCGACGACGATCTTGTCCTCGCCTTGGGTCTGGACGACGGGCTCGGTCACGCCGAGGCCGTTCACGCGGTTCTCGATGATGGCCTTGGCACGCTCGAGCAGTTCGGCCGTCACCGGGACCGCCCCCTGCTGCTCCGCCTGGAGGAGCACCTGCAGGCCGCCCTTCAGGTCCAGACCCTCGCGCAGGTGCAGCGAGCGGCGGGCGGGCTCAAGATGGGGCTGCAGGAGTCGCAGCAGCGCCGGAGGATGCTTGTAGCCGGACACGACGAGGTCGAGGTTGGCGACCACCGCGATCGTGGCCAGTATGAAGATCACCACCGACCAGATGAGCGTTCGCTCGCGCATGAAGGCACCTCGGCACGGACAGCGGATGGGGCATGAAGCGGACCGGCACGATCGACCGGCGGCGTCGGGCACCCGTGAGGATTCGGACGCCGATTCGAAAACGGTTCGGCGCCCCTGCGGCGGGCGATTATAAGTAGCCCGTCGGGCGTGGGTCAAGCCTTTGCGCCGTCGGCTTGGGGGACGGCGCGCGGCCATGGCACACTTTGGGCGCCCGATCCGGCCGCCCGGCAGCGGAAGCGGCGGTGGAATGAGGGCGCGGCGCGTGCGATGCCAGATGCGGTGCAGCCGCCAGGAGGTGGTCGGGTGGAACGAGAGACCGGTACATGGCGGGTCAAGAGCGGCATGGCGCAGATGCTCAAGGGCGGCGTCATCATGGACGTGACGACGGCGGAGCAGGCCCGGATTGCCGAGGACGCCGGCGCGGTGGCGGTGATGGCCCTGGAGCGGGTGCCGTCCGACATCCGCGCCGAAGGCGGGGTGGCGCGCATGGCGGCCATCGAGAAGATCGAGGAGATCATCCGGACGGTGACGATCCCGATCATGGCCAAGGCCCGGATCGGTCACTTCGTGGAGGCGCAGATCCTCCAGCAGCTCGGCGTCGACTACATCGACGAGAGCGAGGTGCTCACCCCGGCCGACGACGCGCACCACATCGACAAGCACGGCTTCACGGTGCCGTTCGTGTGCGGCTGCCGCAACCTGGGCGAGGCGCTGCGCCGCGTCAGCGAGGGCGCGGCGATGATCCGCACGAAGGGCGAGGCCGGCACGGGCGATATCGTGGAAGCGGTCCGCCACGCCCGGTCCGTCATCGGCGAGATGCGGCGCCTGACGACGCTCGGCAGCGAGCAGCTCGTGGCCGCCGCCAAGGACCTCGGGGCGCCGATCGATCTGTTGCGCGTCGTGGCCGAGACCGGTCATCTGCCGGTCGTGAACTTCGCGGCCGGCGGCATCGCCACGCCGGCGGACGCGGCGCTCATGATGCAGCTCGGCGTCGACGGCGTGTTCGTCGGCTCGGGGATCTTCAAGAGCGAACATCCGGACCGGGCCGCCGCCGCGATCGTCCGGGCCACCGCCCATTACGGCGATCCGGCCGTCCTCGCGGAGGTCAGCCGCGGCATCGGCGCGCCGATGCGCGGTCAGCAGGCGACGATGATCCCGGAAGCGGACCGGCTGGCGACGCGCGGATGGTGACGGTGGCGGGATCGACGTCGGCGCACGCCGCCCGACCGCGCATCGGCGTGCTGGCGATACAGGGCGACGTCGCCGAGCACCTCGCTGCCCTTACGCGCTGCGGAGCCGAGGCCGTGCCGGTGCGTCGCGCGGCCGAGATCGACGGCCTCGACGGGATCATCCTGCCCGGCGGCGAGTCGACGGCGATCGGACTCATCGCGCGTGAAGACGGCGTGCTGGACGCCCTGCGACGTTATGTCGACCAAGGCGGCGCCGTCTGGGGCACGTGCGCCGGGCTGATCCTGCTGGCGCGCGACGCCGGTCACTCGCAACCGCTGATCGGCGCGCTGGATGTCACGGTCGAGCGCAACGCATTCGGGCCGCAGGTCTTCTCGTTCGAGACGGACCTGGACATCGTGGGCGTGACGGGCGGGCCGTTCCGCGCTGTCTTCATTCGTGCCCCCGCCATCTCGGCGGTCGGACCGGGCGTCGACGTGCTGGCCGCGCTCGACGACGGTCGGGTCGTCGCGGTCCGCCAGGGCCGGCTGCTGGCGACGGCCTTCCATCCGGAGCTGACGGGCGACGACCGGCTGCACCGGTGGTTCGTCGAGCTGTGCGGCAAGCGGTCATCGGTGGTGCACGCATGACGACGCACGATGTCGACACTCACGCCCACGCCGACCCGACCGGCCATATGGAGATCTACGACGCCCCGACGGACAGCCTGCTCGACAGCCAGCACCGCGATCCGCTCCTGCGGCATCTGACGCGGACGATCGTCGCCACGGCCCGCCGTTACGTCCCGCCAATGCCGGGCGCGCCGTCCACGCCCGCGCTGCCGGTGTCCGTCGACGGCGCGTCCGTCCGCGACTTCGACGGCGCGGCGATCGACATCGGCTGCGGCGTCGGCCGGACGTCCCTCGCGCTGGCCGAGGCGGGCTACGCCGTCGTCGGCGTCGACCCGTCGGCGCGGGCGGTGGAGCTGGCGGCGGCGACGGCGGACGCGCGCGGCCATGCGACCCGGACGAAGTTCGTCGTCGGCGACGCCACGGCCGATCCGCCCTCCGAGTGGATCGACCGCTTCCCGCTGGCCGTCTGCTCGGAGGTCATCGAGCACGTCACGTCGCCCGAGCGCGTCGTCGAGTACGCCCGGCACGTGCTCCGACCCGGCGGGATCCTGATCCTGACGACGCCGCACGACCGCCGCCTTTGGACGGCCATGGACACGTACGCCGGCCACGTGACGCGCTTCACGGCCGACGAGTTGCGCAAGATGCTGTGGGACTTCGACGTGCTGGAGATCGGCACCGAGGGGTTCCCGTTCCAGCGGTTCGTCATGCGCTCCTACGATCGCGCGCTGCGGCGAAGCGGTCGCGACCACACGTTCGGGGCGATCGGCAACAGCCCGGCATATCGCGCGTACACGGCGGTCATGCCGTGGCTGCTGCGGGTGGATCACGCCTTTCGCGGCCTCGGCAAGGGGATGACGCTCGTCGTCGTGGCGCGGCGGCGGGTGATCGCGGCGTGACGGTCCGACGACGGTCTCTCGATATCAGCCACGATCTTCGCCGCGAGTCGTAGTCCTGATCCCTCAGCCGGGGTCGGTTTCGGACTCGGCCGCCCGCGCAATCCACGCCCGCGCCTCGGTGATCGTTCGCACCTCCCCCGCCGCCTGCGCCTCGCGCAGCCCGGCGAGCAGCGCGCCGATGCGCGGGCCGGGTGGTACGTCGAACTCGGCCATCACGTCGTTGCCGGTAAGAAGCGGCCGGGGCGCAACGGCGACGTCCGGCGCGTCGTACCACGCGCGCAGCAGCGCCGCGACAGTCCCGACGACACCCGCGAGGTCGGCGTGCCCGGGCTCTCGCTTCGCCGCGCGGTCGGCCAAGGCGTGGAGCGCCGTGTCGACGCCGGCGTCACCGGTGGCCTGGAAGAAGCGGTAGGTGGCGCGTCGGCTAAGCGGGGCGTCGGCCAGCGCCAGCGGGCGCAGATGGTGTCGGACGACGGCCACGATGCGCCGCGACTCGTCCTGGCCGAGGCGCAGGCGTTGCACGAGCGCCTGCGCCAGCTCGGCGCCGATCTCGTCGTGGCCCCGGAAGCGCCAGCGCCCGGCCGCGTCATCCCACACCGCGGCGGCGGGCTTGCCGATGTCATGGAGGAGCGCGGCGAGCCGCCACCACACGGCCCACGGCCGGCCGCCGATTCGCCGGCCGAAGTGCGCGGCGAACGCGTCGGGGCGGTCAGCAAGAAGGTTGTCGATCTCCGAAGGCAGGTCGGACGGCGCGGTGCCCGTCCGATCGTGCGCGGCGGCCGCGGCGACCCGACGGGTCATGCGACAGGCGACGTCGAGCACGGACAGGGAGTGATCGAGGACGTCGGCACCCGGCGCGCCGACGCCGCGACATGCCGCGACCTCGGGCAGGACGACTGCCAGCAGTCCGAGCGACTCGAGCCGCGCGATCCACCCGGCCGCGTCGTCGACGGCCAGCAGCCGCATCAACTCGTCGCGCACGCGCTCGCGCGCCGGGCGGTCGAGCAGGCCGGCACGCGTCGCGATGGCGGCGGCCGTCCCGTCCTCGAGCGTGAAGCCGAGCTCGGCGGCGATGCGAGGACCGCGCAGCAGGCGGATCGGGTCGGCGTCGAGCGCAGCCGGGCTGACCATGCGGACGATCTGCGCGTCGAGGTCGGCGAGGCCGCCGGCGAGGTCGATCGTGCGGGCGCGGAAGTCGGAGCGGTCGACAACGGCACCGGGCGCGTCGCCGACGTGCGCCTCTTCGAGCGGCACGGCCAGCGCATTGATCGTAAAGTCGCGCGCCGCGAGGTCGGACGCCAACGTGCCGCCGACGAAGTCCGTCAGGTCGAGGATCGCGTCCGCGGCAATGCCATCGACGCCGACCCCGAACGCCACGTCGCCTTCGGCCGTCCCCTGTCCACGCGGCCAGACGACGCGCGCGATGCCGCGGTCGGGCGCGAGCGGGACGAACGCGCCGCCGGAAGCGCGGGCGACGGCGCGGGCCAGCCCGACGGCATCACCGGGGACGACGATGTCGACGTCGTTCAACGGCCGTCCGAGCAGCGCGTCCCGCACCGCACCGCCGACCAGCCAGCCGGGCACCTTGCGCGCGGCGAGTACGGCGCGGGCGGCGGTGAGGGGCGTGACCGGTTCGCGAAGGCGCATCAGCGTGGATTATCGCCCCAGTTGGCCCGCGACGATCTCCGCGATCTCATCCGGATGGCGCGCCACCGCAATGCCGGCGGCCTGCAGCGCCCGGATCTTCTCGGCCGCCGTGCCCTTGCCGCCGGAGATGATCGCCCCGGCGTGGCCCATCGTCTTGCCGGGCGGCGCGGTCTGGCCGGCGATGAAGCCGACGACCGGCTTCGTGACGTTCGCGGCGACGAACGCCGCGGCCGCTTCCTCGTCCGTGCCGCCGATCTCGCCGATCATGACGATGAGCTCGGTGGCCGGATCCGCCTGAAAGCGGGCCAGGACATCGACGAACTTCGTGCCCTGCACGGGATCGCCGCCGATGCCGACGGCCGTCGTCTGGCCGATGCCGCGGCTCGTCAGCGCGTGGAGCACCTCGTAGGTCAGCGTGCCGGAACGGCTGACAACGCCGACCGGGCCCGGCGTGCAGATGTTGGCCGGGATGATGCCGACCTTCGCGCCGCCGGGCGTGATCATGCCGGGGCAGTTCGGGCCGATCATCGTGATCCCGCGGCTGCGGACCGAGTTCGTGACGCGGATCATGTCGTGGACCGGCACGCCCTCGGTGATCGTGACGATGACGGCGATCCCGGCATCGGCCGCTTCGAGCACGGCGTCCGCGGCGAACTTGGCCGGGACGAAGATGCAGCTGACGTCGGCACCGGTGGCCTTGACGGCATCCCGGACGGTGTTGAACATCGGCACGCCCGCCAGATCGCCCTCCAGCGCCTGCCCGCCTTTGCCGGGCGTGACGCCGGCGACGACGTTCGTGCCGCTCTTCACCATGTGACCGGTGTGGAACGCGCCCTCGCGGCCGGTGATCCCTTGGACCAGGACGCGTGACGACGCGTCGACGTAGATGCTCATGCTGCCCCCCGTTCGGCCGCCAGCTGGACGGCCTTCTGCGCCGCTTCGGCGAGTGTGGCCCCGGAGTGGAGCTTGGCGTCGGCCAGGATCGTCTGCGCCGCCTCGGCGTTCGTGCCGACGATACGGACGACGAACGGGACGTCGGTGGCGATGTTGCCGAGCGCGGCGACGATGCCGCGGGCGACCTCGTCGCCGCGGGTGATGCCGCCGAAGATGTTGATGAGGACGGCCTTCACGCGCGTGTCCGCCAGGATGATCCGCAGGGCCTTCTCGACCTTGTCCGCTTGGGCCCCGCCGCCGATGTCCAGGAAGTTCGCGGGCTCGCCGCCGAAGAGCTTGATCACGTCCATGGAAGCCATCGCCAGCCCGGCGCCGTTCACGAGGCAGCCGATCGAGCCGTCGAGATCGACGTAGTTCAGCCCGGCGTCGCGGGCGGCGCGCTCGGCGTCCGTCAGGTCGCCGTCGTAGCGGTCGGCCGCCAGCGCGCTCTGGCGATACAGCGCGCTCGCGTCGACGGTCACCTTGCCGTCGAGGGCCAGCATCTCTCCGGTGGTCGTCAGGATGAGCGGGTTCACCTCGGCCAGCGTCGCGTCCGCGGCCTCGAAGACGTTGTGCAGGCGCGTGACGAGGTCGGCGAAGGCGGCATGGTGCGCCGCGGGCAGGCCGATGCCGAACGCGAGCTGCCGCAGCTGGTACGGCTGCAGCCCGACGGCCGGGTCGATGTGAACGCGGACGATCGCATCGGGCTTCTCGACCGCCACCTGCTCGATGTCCATGCCGCCCTCGGCGGAGGCCATGATCAGCGCGCGGCGCGCGGCGCGGTCCAAGGTGATGGCGACGTAGATCTCGGTGGCGATGTCGACCGCGGGATCGACGAGAACGAGCTTGACCGTGTGGCCCTTGATGTCGAGCCCGAGGATCGCGCGCGCCTTCTCGGCCGCCTCGTCGGGCGTGGCGGCGAGCTTCACGCCGCCGGCCTTGCCGCGGCCGCCCGTCAGGACTTGGGCCTTGACGACGACCGGGCAGCCGATCCGCTCCGCCGCAGCGCGGGCTTCGTCCGGCGTGCGGGCGACCTCGCCCAGCTTCACCGGGATGCCGTGGGCGCCGAAGAGACGCTTGGCTTGGTATTCGAAGAGGTCCATGTTCCCTCGCGGTGGCGAACCGGACCGTGGACGGTCCGGCGGGTTGGCGTGCGGCGGCCAGACATGCCGCGGCCCGCGCACGGGTCCGGCGCGGGCCGCGGGGGATTGTATCACCGGGTCGTTGGCAGGTCACGACGCGCGGTTCACCTGAGCGGCAAGCCCTACGGTTTCGCCGCCTGCCCGAGCGTCGGGCTCGGCAGCGGCGACCCGCTCCCCCCGCCCGCGTCCCCGACATCGCCCGCCGTCGGGCTCGCTGACGGCGTCGCGACGGTGGGCGTCGGCGACGGCGGTGTCGTCGATGCGGTTGGGGTGCCCGCGGTCGCGGCCCCGTCCGACGGCGTCCCCTCGCCTGGGACGAGCGGCGGTGGCCCGTCGTCCGAGAGCCCCGCCGCTGCCCGCAAGCTCTCCGGCCAGTCGTAGCGGGACACGACGTTCTTCTCGGAGCTGGCGACATAGATCTCGCCCGTCGCGCTCACCGCGATGCCGATGGGCTGCATCAGGCCGATGGGGTCGTTCTCGAGGTCGAGCGTGCCGAGGATCTTGCCCGTCGAATCGTAGATCCAGACGCGCGCGCCCTGCGGGTCCGTCACGAGGACCGTGCTGTTCGGGCCGACCGCCACATAGCCCTTGTGGGCGGCTTCTTTGCTTCCCCAGCCGTCGACGGCCCACTCGCGCACGGGCAGGAGGTCCTTGCTGAATACCTGCACGCGCAGGTTCCAGAGGTCGGCCACGACCATTTCGCCCGTCGCCGGGTCGAACGCCACGGCCACCGGCTCGTTGAACTCGCCCGCCGCCGGACCCTCCTTGCCGATCGAGCGCACCGCGGCCATCGCCGGATCGAGGACGATGATCCGCTTGTTGCCCGTGTCCGTGAAGAAGATCTCGCCGCCGGGCCCGACGGCCACGTCGCGCGGACCGAAGAGCTTGTCCAGATCCTTGTCCGCCCCGCCCTCCGGCACGCCGCCGATGCCGAACGACTTCTCCGTCCAGCGGTCGTCCCGGTAGAGCAGGATCCGGTTGTTCCAGGTGTCCGCCACGTACACCGCGCCATCCGCGCCGACGCCGATGCCCCAGGCGCTCGGCTGCAGGTCGGCATCCTTCTCGCCGTACTGCAGGACGGGCGTGTCGATCACCGCGATCGTCGTCCCGTCCGCCGCCAGGTGGGCAATCCGCTTGTTGCCGTGGTCCAGCACGTACAGGCTGCCGTCCGGCGCGAGCGCGATATCCTTGGGCGCGTTGAACGGCACGCCGTTCGCCTCGCTGAACGCCTGGTCGACGTTGAACGGCACGCTGTGGTCGGGCGCCTGCGCCACCTCGACGTCCGTCATCCAGTCCGGCCAGCTCTGCCCCGTCGCGGCGAGCGCCTGGGCCGAGGACTTCTTCACCCAGAGCTTCATCTTGGCGTGGTAGAACCAGTCGTCCAGCGACTTCGGGACGAGCGGCCGCGCGGCGGGATCCGTCACGTACTCGCGGTGGAAGATGATCCGCAGCAGGTTCGCCCGCAGGTCCGGGTTCACGAACGTGTCGCGGATCCGCGGCCACGTGAGGCCCTTGTAGCCCTCGTTCGGCCAGTACATCCGGTTGACCTCGACCGCCACGAAGTCCTTGCGCAGGTAGGGCTCGAAGTTGCCGTAGTTCGGAGAACCGACGAGGACCGCGTCCAGCTCCTTCAAACCGGCCACGTCGACGGTCTTGCCCTCGGCCAGGTACTTCGGGTCCTGGCGCCAGTCGCTGCACGTGTCGGCCGCCGGGCAGCCCTGGCCGAGCAGGCACAGGAGATCGGCCGCCAGACCGCGGGCGCGGGGCGGGCAGATGTTGCGGAAGTACCACGTGTACGGCCAGCTCACCTCGTTGTCGAAGCCGAGCTTGAGCGGCTCGTCGGGGCGCGCACCGTCCATCCGCTTCAGGAGGTCGTAGATCTCCTTGTCGTCCGGCGTGCCGTGCGCGTACACCAGGTACTCCGTCCCGAGCTCACTGTTCTTGAAGTTGGCCTGCAGCGCGTAGCCCGCGCTCACCACGATTCCGAACAGCATCGCACCGACGACGACGGCCTTTCGCCGCTGCGCGGACACCAGGCCGGCGCCGACGGTGCGCACACCGACGACGAGCGCGATGACGATCACCACCGCCACGCCCCAACCGACGGCCGCCGGCCGCGAGGCCTCGGCCGCGGCCAGCGACGTCGTGCGCGCGACGAGGCCGGCCAGCAGCGCCAGCGCCGCCACCGTCATCGCGGTCAGCTGCCAGCCCTTGGCACGCCACGCCGCCACGTCGATCCCGGCCATCACGTCGGCCACGAACCGGGCACCGAGCAGGCACATCGGCACGGCCATGTGCGTGATCAGCCACGGCATCTTCTCGCCGGCCCAGCTGAAGATCCACCATACGCCGAGCATCCATACGACGACCATCGGCACGAAGACCCACGCCGCCGGCGACGGCGACAGCGGATCGCCCGAGTCGTTGCCGCGACGGAAGCGGAGCGCCGGCCAGCGGCCGTACACCGCCAAGGCGCACAGGCACAGGATCATCGGCAGCCACTCGTAGAGCGGGCCGATGACCAGGATATAGAAGTACCACGGCTGCCCGCCGCGCTGGACGTCGTGCTGGCCCCACCAGTACTGGAGCGACCGGGCGAAGCCGTTCGCCAAGTCCGTCTCCTGGAACCACGTCGTGAACAGGGCGATGTAGAGCACGACGAAGATCACGACACCGACGAGCAATCCCTCGTACGGCAGCCCGTTCAGCTGCCCGAGGACCGTGGGCTTCGGCCGGGCGGCGTGCAAGAGCGCCGCGCCGACGGCCAACGCCAGCAGCACGCCGGCTCCGACGGCCAGCGGCTCGGCCGTCTTCGTCAGGTGCGCGACGTCCGCCATACCGAACGTCGTCGCCGCGAACGCCGCGAGGCCGATGGACACGCCGAGGAGCAGCGGCCAGAGCGCGTTCGTCCAGCGCGCGACGGCGCGGGCGCCGCCGCTCAGCCGACCCTGCACCTCCAACGCCAACGCCGCGAACCCGAGCGCGATCCCGACGCCGCCGATGATGGACGACTGCTGCCGGAAGCCGGCAAATCGCCCGGCGTCGGCGCCGTACTGCACGGCCAGGTCGAACACCAAAGCGGCCAAGCCGAAGACGGTCAGCAGCGCCCAGACCCGGTCGCGCGGCAGCATGGTGACCGCCCAGACCGCGAGCGCGATGAGCGCCGCCGCGGCCGCGATCTGCCAGGCGTAGTACGCGCTGTCGAAGGCCGTCGTCACGCCGTGATGGATCAACCCTTCGGCGACGACGATATAGAAGAGGGCCGCGACGGCGCCGCTCACGAGCAGTCCGAGGCGGCCGGCGGCGGCCGGCAGCTCGATGAACGATCCGACGGCGGCGATGGCCACGACGGGCGCACCGGCGACGAGCAGGCTGATGGCCACCTTGGCCATGTACCAGTTGAACGAACCGGCCGTCGCCGCCGGGTCGAGGACCAGGAGGAGCACCGCGCCGGCGCCGATGAGGGCGAGACCGTAGCCCATCGGCGACCGCCAGCCCGGCGTCGATCGAACGCCGAGCGCTTGCGCCACGAGCGGCACGGCGACGCCGAGGGCGATGACGAGCGCGACGCCGATCGCCGCGATCTGCCACGGCAGCAGCGTGGCCTCCGCCGGCGTCCCGGCGCCCATCGCCGCCGACTTGGCGAACGTGCGCACGGCGTAGCCGCCGAGCCCGAGCGCGAGCGCGAGGCCGAAGCGCTGCGCCCAAAGCAGCCAGTCGTCGTTCCGGCGCCCGGCCGACTCCACCCAGAGCGCGAGGGCGATGAACGCGACGAGCATGAAGCCGGTGATGTAGGACATCTCGGCGGACGTGATGCCGATCAGGCCGCCGACGAACGCGGTCACGATCCACTTCGGCTGCCGATCGTCCAGATAGCGGACGAAACCGATGAGCATGAGCACGGTCGCGAGCTCGACCGGGATGTCGTGGCGGATGTAGCGCGAGTACATCATCACGCTCGGAGAGAGGAGCAGGAGGATGCCGGCGACGAGCGCGCCCAGCCGGCCGAGCCACTTGCGCAGGAGGAGGGGCGTGGCGACGAGCACGATGCCCGACACCGCTCCGAAGAGCCGCGCCGTGAAGTCGCTCACGCCGAACAGGAGGTACATGAGCGCGGTCCAGTGATAGAGGATCGGACCGTGCATCATCGGGTCGTGACGGTAGCCCTTGCCGACGGCCAGCTGCCACGAGTAGAACGTGTGCAGGCTCTCGTCGTGCGACATGCCGCGCTTGCCGAGGAGGTAGAGGCGCGTGGCCACCGCGGCGACGAGCACGAGCGCCCAGCCGACGGTCTCCCAGTCCCAACGCCAGCCGCCCAGCCGTTCGCGCACGGTCGGGCCGGTGCGGACACGGCGCGGCGGTGCGGCGGTTTCGGCCGGGGCGTCGACGGCATCGCCGACGCCGTGCGGCACGCGCTCGTCTGCGGCATCGACGGCGCCCGTCGCCCCGCCCTCGGCGTCGCCCGTCGCCGTCGTCTCGTCGTCCTTCATGTCCGTCACATCGTCCATCTCTGCGTCCATCTTGCGTGCTACTGCGGATCAGGGTTGAGGGCCCAGACCGTTGTCTGGCCCGATCGGAATGCCGGCGTCATGAACGTCGCCAGCCGGTCGTCGATGTCCGGGCCCATGTCCGGATACTTCGTGCGCTCCCACGCCCCGACGATGACATAGCGCACGGCGTACTTGCCGAGCATCTCCTTCATCGCGCCCGCCGGCATTTGGGCGTAGAAGGCGGCAACGTCGTCGATGCGCAGCCGGATCTGTTCAGGGGTGCGCCCCCACTGCGCCTCGTGGTTGTCGTTGCCCAACACCGTCGGGAAGCCGGTGAGCATCGCGATCCGGCCGGCGAGGTTGTAGGCGCCCGTGGCGGCCTCCAGGATCCGCGGCGTGCCGACCGCGTTCGCGTCCAGCCAGCGTCCGGCCGCCAGATCGTCGGGGTTCTGCTGTTCCCAGTACCGGATGCCGTCCAGGTGGAGCCGGTCCGACCACGCCCGGTAGCCGCCGCTCCGGAAGGCCACCCAGCCGAGCCCGTCCGTACGGTTGAACACGGCGGCGACGGGGGTGTAGAGGACCATTGCGGCCAGGACGACGAAGGCGGCCGTCCAGACGAGGCGACCGGCGCCCGGGTTCGGCACCCGCCGGCGGGCGTCGCCCGCCGTTCGGCCGCCGCCCGCCGGCCGCGTCCGCGCGCCCGCCCAAACGGCCGTCAACGCGTAGCCGCCGCCGATGCTCAGCAGCACCCACGCCTGGAAGAAGAACTTGAAGATGGTGTTCATCCGGTCGTTGAACACGTCCTTCAAATAGATGAACTCGGGCAGCGCCGCCATCGCCAGGCCGACGACGATGCACACGAGCGCAAACGCGGCGGCGGCGTGCCCGGCGTCGTCCGCGGCGTCGTCCGCGGCGTCGACCGTCGCCCGTGCCTCCACGTCCTCGTTCGCGTCGTCGGCGGCGCCCACGCCGAGCCGCACGGTGTAGCGCCCGTCGGCGAACAGGGCGATCAGGGCGACGACGGCGAGGCCGACGACGAGCACCGGGGTGAGGGGCGTCCAATGCGTTTCGGCGCCGGCCGCCGCCCAGCGCGGGACGACGATGCTCCAGGCCGCGACGACGCCGGCGGTGACGGCGACGGCGGTGAGGGCACGGGTCGGACCGCGCGCGCCGGCCGTCGCGCGAAGGCGCAGCGTCACGACGGTGGCCGCCAGGAACGCCAGAGGCAGGAAGTGCACGGACCAATGATCCAGCCGCGACGTGTGGAGCGCCATGCCGATGCCGGACGCCTGGGTGTCGAACGCAAGGTAGAACGGCAGATAGAACACGATCGCCAGGCCGAGCAGCCAGACGCCGAACACCGCGATGTCCGAGAGCACCGCGGCGCCCCTGCCGCCCTGCCGCAGCCGCCACAGCGACCAGCACGCGCCGGTGACGAGCCCGTACGTCGGCAGGTCCCACGTGTTCAGGAAGCCGAGAGCGCCGATGCACAGCGGCACGAGCCACCACATCGGCGCCCGGAACCGTTGGCCCGTCCAACGCTCGCCGGCCCCGAGGAGGAGGGCAAGGCCGATCGCCAGGGCGAGGAGGGCGTAGGGAAGCGTCATCAGGTGCGGGTGGACGTCCGCCAGGAGGAAGCTGAAGAACGGGTACTCCTGGATGACGTCCTTGCAGCCGTCCCGGATGACCCGCGACGTGCGCCACCACCACATGAAGCGCGACGGGAAGATGCCGCCCATGCCGTAGCCGCTGCCGGGCTCACCGCACGCATCGGCGACCACGGTGAGGTTCCGGATGTTCATGAAGTCGAAGGCGCGGGCCGGTAGCCAGCCGCGCATGTAGGCCAGCTCGAGGTAGCCGGCGAGGTTGCCGGCGACGGCCAGCATCGCCGCCGTCGTCGCGCCGGCCAGGATCCGCAGGCGGCGCGTCGTGCCGGGCGTGAGGACGGACAGCGCCCAGCCGAGGCTGAACGCGGCGGCCAGCGTCATCGCCCACGTCATCGGCACGACGAGGTTGTAGGCGACGAAGCGCGAGAGGCCGGTCAGCTTCACGAGCATCGCGGCGATCAGGTAGCCGAAGTAGTAATAGCTGATGCTGTGGCCGCTCATCCACGGGTCGTTCGGCGGGAAGTCCGGGCTCTTGTCGATGGCCGAGAGGAACGCCATCTCCATCATCTTCTCGCCGCCCGACTCCGTGATGTCGGGATAGAACGCGCGGTACAACGCCCACAGCACGAGCGCGACGAGGTACAGCGTCTCGAGGCCCACGATCAGCCGCCGGCGCGCGCGCAGCTCGGCCAGCCAGCCGGGCACGTCCCGCGCCACGAGCGCCGCCCCGCCGCCGCCGACGAGCGCGAGCGCGACGATCACGCCGACGCGCGAGTTCGGCAGCACGCCGGCCGTCACGAGGAACCACCACGTGTAGCCGACGAGGAGCAGCCCGAGCGGCCGCGCGAAGGCCAGCCCGCGGTCGGGCAGCGTCGGCAGCAGCGTCCGCGCGATCGGCGCGGCGGCGATGCCGACGACGGTCGTCGCCGCCCACCATGCCAGCGCCTGGCCGACAACCGTCGTCATGGCGCGGCCGCCGGGGCCGGTTCCGCCGCGCCGCACGGCGCACCGGCGGGATCCAGGGGGCGCCGGTAGATCGTCACGTGTTCGTTCTGGAAGACCGCCTCGATCTCCCCCGCCTGCGACCAGCGCGCGAACTTGTCCAGGCCGGCAGCGTCGTAGCGCATCGTCTCCAGCTGGCCGACGATGATCAGCTCGACCCCGTACGTGCACAACAGGCGCCGCGCCTCCGCGGCGTCCGTCGAACCATAGATCGTCTCGACGTCGCGCATCCGGTTGCCGACGGGATCGTTCGTGATCGCCGCCTTCTGCTGCCGCTGGTGCCAGTCCCAGCCGATGACCGTCGGCAGGCCGGTGTAGATGCTGATCCGCGAGCCCCAGTGGTAGTTGATCGGCCAAGTGCCTTCGAGGATCGTCGGCGTGCCGTCGACGTTGGCGAGCAACCACTGGATCGCCTCGTGGTCGGCGCGGAGCTCGAGCAGGTGCGGCGCCTGCGGGCTGTGCTCGTCGTACTCGATGTAGGCGGCGTGCGCCATGTAGTCGATGCCGGACAGCCCGGAACGATGGAGCGCGGCCATGTCCGCCTCCGGGATCGAACGGTCGGCCGGGAAGCGGTCCTCGATCTTCGCGCGGGCGGCGGTGATCGTATAGACGAGCCCGCAGCACACGAGCGCCGCCATCGTCCCCCGCCACAGCCAGCGCCACTCGATGTTCGGGCGTCGGACGAGCCACTCGAGGAACGCCGCCAGCGCGACGCCGGCGCCGATGGACCACAGGATCCAGACGTGGATATAGAACTTGAAGACGGTGTTCATCCGGCCGATGTCGCCGCTCAACACGACGTACTCCACGAAGCCCGTCAGCAGTGCGCCGACGGCAACATACCAGCCGAGCAGACGCGCGCCCTGGCGTGCCGTCCGCCGCAGCACCATCGACAGGCCGAGGACGACGAGGCCGAGGACGAGGAGCGGCATGAGCAGCTCGGGCCGCGGCACTTCGGCCGGCAGATCGGCCTGGAACGTCCGCAGGGACCAGCGCCAGAGCAACAGCGCGCCGGCGGCGGCGGTGACCGCCAGCACGACGGTGCGGCCAAGGAAGGTGCGCCCCTCGTCGCGCCGACGGAGAGAGGCCGTGACCTCCGCCGCGCCGAAGCTGACCAGGGCGAACAGGAAGATCCCGTGGATCGTGAGGTACGCGCTCGTCGGCGTCCGGAAGCCGATCCAGGGCTTGAACTCCGAGTACGGGGTGATGTAGTTCAAGTGGTACGGCAGGAAGAAGAGCAGGCTAAGGCCGAGCAGCAGGCCCCCGGTGGACGCCACGAGCCCCAGCCAGGCGGCGTCAAGCCGGCGCGTCCGGGCGTAGGCGCCGAGCGCGATCGCGCCGGCCGCGATCAGCCCGTACGTCGGGTAGTCCCACGTGTTCGTCGGCCAGAGCGCGCCGATCGCCAGCGCGCCGAGCGCCATGCGGACGGCGGACTCGGGCGCAAGCCACGGCAGGCGGAAGGACGGAGCGCGGCCGGGCAACGCCCAGCCGAGAGCCACGGCGCACGCCAGCACGGCGATCGGCATCGCCATCATGTGGGCGTGCAGGTCGGCGTAGAGGAACGTGAAGAACGGGAACTCCGTGATCGGCTGGACGTCGCCGCTTACGGACGGGATCGCGCGCGATGCGTTCCAGTACCACCAGTCGAGCGGGATGGGGAGGTTCTGCAGCGGTTGGGATACGACGTCCCACAGCCCGACGAATGCCCGCGCCAAGCCGCCGACCGGACCCCAGTTGTCCAGGACCGACGACAGCCGTTCGACGGCACCGCCCCGCGACTGCGGCCCGAACTCGGCCAGCCGCGCCGCCATCCAGGGCGCCTGATAGAGGTTGCCCATCAGGACGGCCATGACCGCCGCGACGACGCCGGACCGCCTCGCGCGTCCCGTCCGGACGCCGAGGCGCCCGGCCCAGCCGACGACGATCCCGTACACCCCGGCCGCGGTCATCGCGGCCAGCGTGGGGATCGCCAGGTTGTAGGCCAGCCACGGCACGACGCGCGTCAGCTTGATCAGCGTGCCGATGAACACGAAGCCGTAGTAGTAGTAGTTCAGCTTGCTGCCGCTGAACCACGGGTCGTACGGCGGATAGTGGACGCTCCGCAGCACGGCGTTCAGGTAGGCGAAGTCCATCGGCTTCTCGCCGCCCTTGGACGTGTGCCACAGATCCGGGTTGCCGTAGCGAATGCCGAGGAAGACGGCGAAGACCGCCAGGAATACGAGCTCGACGCCGAGGACGGCCTCGCGGTTGTCCTTGAACCACGCCAGCGGGCGGAAGCCGGCCCAGCGGGCGACGAGCGCCGAAAGGAGCGCGACGGCGAGCGCCGACGCGACGAGCAGCAGCCAGGTGTTGGGGATGAAATCCGTCGAGGCGGCCAGCCACGAGACGTAGCTCGTAAGCAGCAGTCCGGCCGTCCGCGCCACCGACCAGCCGCGGTCCGGCAGGCGCGGCAGCGCGACGGCCACGAGCGGGAACGCGGCGAGACCGAGGAGCGACAGGACGGCGTACCACAGCAGGACGGCCAGCGCCGGGAAGCGGTTGATGGGACTGTCGACGTGGAACATGTTGCGCCACGTGCCGCCGGCGCGCTGCCGGGCGGCGCGCGGTTCGGACAGGAGGATCGCGTCGATCGTCTTGTTCTTCAGCCCCGCGGCCGCCGGCTCGCCCGGCGCATCGGCGATCGGCGCGACCCGATCGACCGGAATGCGGCCGAGGATCGCATCGAGGAACCGGGTGATCGGGTTCGACGAGACCGGCGGGAAGGACCAGTGCCGCGCCGCGTTGAGGGGCGCGAGGTAGGCGCGCAGCGCTGCGCGGTCGAACGGCTCCGGCCGCTTGAAGACGTCGACGGCCGGGTGGTCGTAGACGTGGTAGGCCTCCTCGGCCCCCTGATCGTCCACCGCCAGCGGCCCGAGGTTCGGGAACGAGCGGATCGCGGCGATGTGCTGCCAGCCTTGCGTCTCGCCGAACAGCACATCCTGGTAGAACGCGATCGTCGCCGGATAGCGCATCGGCAGCTGGGCCACCGCGCCGTACACGCGATTCGACGACGACACCCAGTAGTCCAGCTGCCCGATCTGCTCGATCGTCTGGTTCAGCCAGTCCGGGTAGTCCTCGCCGTACATCTCCAGCTGCGTGACGCCGAACAGGCCGTCCGCCCAGTCCGTCTTCGCATCGTCGTAGCCGCCGTAGCCGTACATGCCGTCCGGGACGATGTCGTCCCAACCGGTTTCGTATGCCAGGCGCGCAGGCCGTACGGTCACCGGACCGCCGTCGACGGCGACCCAGACGTAGATCTCCTGACCGAGGCGAAGGTCGATCGGCGCGTCGAGCGGCACGACGACGTCGGCCGGCTCGGCCCCGATGCCGACCGCGAGACGGCCTTGCGCCACCGGCCGCTCCGGCACGCCGCCCGCCCCGAGCGACGCGCCGCTCGAGAGCACGACGCGCACCGTCCGCTCCCCGCCGGCGCTGCCCCGGGCGTACGCGAGCCGCACCGCATCGACCGTGACCACCGGCAGCGATTCGACATCCTCGAGGCTGCCGCGCTTGGGCGTCCACAGATCGGGCTTGGCGCCGTACTGATCGCCGGTGTGGCGCTGCTGCCACGACTCGTCCGGCAGCAGCAGCCGCATCGGCCCGGCCCACGCCGCGTCGAGCGGCCACTCGATGCCGCCGACCGTCCGCAACGCGCCCGGCGCCTGCGCCGGCAGCCACGGGCCGGCATACAGGCCCTGGGCATCGGCGCTGATCCGCACGCCGACGGCTGTCGGCAGGTTGTGGTAGACCCAGTGGCTGCCCGCCACGCGGCTGTGGTGGCGCGTGTACAGCCGGGAGAACATGAACCCCCATGCCACGGTGCCGACCACGACGACGGCCAGCGCGGCGACGGCGGCGCGGGCGGCGAGCGGACCGGGGATCCGCCGACGGCGAACGGCGGCGTCGGCGTCACCCGCAGCGTCGGGTGCACCGGCGGGGACATCGGCGTCCGATTCGCCGGCGGCGGCGGTCGCCCGGGCGCGGTCGAGCCACGCCACGAGGCCCCACCCGGCCAGCACGGCGAGCGCCGGGTAGATCGGCAGCCCGTAGCGCATCGTCTTGCCCCACTGGATGCCGGTGTATCCGAAGTAGATCGTCACCCAGAGCCACAGCAGGAGGTGCCGCCGCCGCCCGCGCCAGATCGCCACCCCGGCCGCCAGCCAGCCGAGCCAGGCGGCAAGCCCGAGCGCCGGCCCCATGCCCCACAGGACCATGTTCCGCCACGGGAAGACGTAGGCCATCCGACCCCACCATTGGTGGTTCGGCGGCCAGTCCATCCCGAAGCCGGTCACCTGGCTCTTGATGCGCTCCATGTTGCCCAACCAGCGCGGGTCGGGCAGGACGTACTTCTCCAAGCCGTCGGGAATGACCGTGCGCAGCGCGGTCCAGGTGTCGGGCGCCAGCCCCATGACCTCGGTCGTCACCTCGGTCAGCCGGGTCGAATTGCCGACGACGTTCGGCCAGCCGGGCCCGGCCCACATGTCGGGCTGGGCAAATCGAAGCGCGACGTAGCTGACGAGGCCCAGCACGGCCACCTTGCCCGCCGCGACGTACAGCCGACGCCAGGAAGCGTCCCGATCGAGCCCGAGCAGCCGCGCGTGGCGCAGCTCGCCGGCGGCGATCGCCAGGATCGCCACGGGGATCAGCAGGAACACCGTGATCTTGCTGCCCAGCGCCATTCCGAGCCCGACGCCGGCAAGGACGATCGGCCACCACGATTCACGGCGGATCGCGAGGGCGAGTCCGAACAGGGTCAGCGTGACGAACGTCGTGAGCGCGGCGTCCACCGTGAAGAAGTGCGCCTGCTGGATGTGGAATGCCGTGAAGGACGTGAACAGCGCGGCCAACAGCCCGACGCGGCGGTCGTAGAGGACGGCGCCGAGCCCGAAGACGAGGAGCACCGTCAGCAGGTCGAGCAACGCGCTCATGTAGCGGCCGACGATGTAGACGCTCGAAAAGTCCGTCATGCCGAGGCCGAGCGGCCCGTTCGCATCCGCCATCACCCGGGCGATCGTGATCGGCCACGTGCCGTACGAGAAGAACGCCTTGCCCATGTTCCGTGGGTTCAGCGTCGAAGTGTCCGTGTCGAGATAGTGAAGGAGGTCGTTCGGCATCGCCAACGAGCTGGCGACGTCCGTCAGGAAGCGCTCGTCCGGGTGGAGATGCTGCCCGGCGTCCCAGTCGATGCCGACGGTCCGCATGTGGAACCCGCACAGGACGATCCCGACGAGCGCGACGGCCGTCGTCGCGTCGTCCAGGCGGCGGATGCGCCGCGCGAGGGCGGCCAGCCTGCCGGGGCGCTGCGTGACGGCGGGCGCAGGCACCGGCGTCATCGGGTCGGGCGCATCGATCATGGGCTTGGCTCCGCGGGCACGGCGTTTGGCACCAACCCGCCGCGGGCGGGGTCCGCCGGCACGACGACGGTCCAGAACGGCTTGTCGGGCGATCGGGCCGCCCCGGGCGCGACGACGGCGCCCGGGAACAGTTCACGCAGATAGGCGATGTTCGCCTCGGCCCGCGGGCCGGCGACGAGATAGAGTTGGCGCTCGGGATCGGCCGCATGGTCGTCGGCCTGGTTGACCGCGTCCGAGCCGTCGGGGGCGACGCCCCACAGCAGCCCGTTCCAGTCCGGTTGGCCGAAGCTGAGGCCGATGACGCGGTAGTCCCAGCCGTTCGACCACCCCACGAGGAAGACGCGGTCCAGTGCCCCTCCGTCGGCGAGGAACGTCCGCACGGCGGCGACCCCGTCCGAGGTGTTCTGCGACGATCGGTCGTAGTTCTCACGGTACTCGACGAAGTAGCGCTTGGCCGTGTTGCGGTCCATCCCGACGAAGAGCACGGCGACCAGCGCCCATGCCGCCGCTCGACCCGCCCAGCCGAACGCACGGTCGGCCGAGGCCAACAGGACCGCCAGCGGAAGCGCGCACAGCACCGCCACGAACGGCAGCGCGCCGGCCGCACGGGCCAGGTGCGGCACTTCGATCGGGTAGGCCAGCGCCAGGATGCTGGCCAGGAGCATCGGCGGCACGGCCGCCAGCACGAGGCCGGCCCGCCAGTGCCGCCGCCGCACCGCCCAGACCAGGGCCGTGACGGCACCCAGGACGAGGAGCGCGCCGCCGATCGTCTCGAGCCCGGGCCGGCCGGGCGGGCTGTGGATCCACGCGCTGTCGGCGGTGAAGTTGGCCATGCCCATCGCCTGGCCCGTGTTCCGCCAGAACCGCGGGTCCATCAGCAGCGCGACGGTCCGCCCGACGACCGGCACGGGCGCGAGAAGGCCCGCCAGCGGGGGCAGCGCGGCCGCCTCGTCGCCCGCCATGCGGGTGAGCGTTCGCGCCCAGAACTCGGGCCGGTCGACGGCGTACCGGATGAGCGGCGCCGCGACGAGGAGCGAGACGAGCGCCGCCGCCGCCGCGTTCGCCAGCAGGGGTGCCGCCGCACGCAGCCCGTCGGCGACCGCGCGCGGCCCGCGCCACAGCGCGTGGGCCACGTGCACCCCCACCGCCATGCCGACGACGATCGCCATCGGCCGAAAGCCGGTGTAGCCGTACATGCCGGCGCCGAGCGCGATGCCGAGCGCCAGCCAGGCGTTCCGGCGGCCCGTCGACAGCGCGAGGATCAGACATGCCAGCGTCAGCGTGCTGAAGAACGGGGACCACGCGATCCGCATCGCCGCGCGCGAGATCTGGATGTGCCACGGCGCCAGCGCCAGGACGGCCGCGGCGAGCCACCCGACGCGCGCCCCGGCGATCCGCTTGCCCGCGACGAACAGGAGGGGCACGGTGGCGATCGACACGAGCTGCATTCCGAACTTCTGCGTCCAGAACCCAAAAGGCAGACCGAGCTTGACGAGGAACGCGGTGAGGTAGAACTGGAGGGGCTCGCGTCCGGCGTTCTGGTCGAGGAAGACCGGGCGCGCACCGCCGATCACGTCCCAGATGTCGAGGAGCTTCTCGGTGTGATCGCTCGACATGTCGAGCGGCAGGCGGTCCAGGTCCCACAGCCGAAACACGGCCGCTACGGCCAGCACGACCCCGCCGGCGAAGAGCTGGCGCACGGGCCAGCGCACCGGCCGGTGCGCGGCGATCCATGCGGCACGGCCGGTCGGCGGCGCACCGCGGGCCCGGCCCGCCTCGGCGCGCAGGGCCGCCACGACGCACGCCGTGCCGACGACCCACAGGACGAGGCCGGGCCATGTCAGCACGTTGTTCGAACGCCACGGCCATCCGGAAACGTCCTCCTTGTAGCGGAGGATCGCCAGCCCGCCGCTGCCGGGCGCCACGAGCAACGGCAAGACGACCGTCGTGGCGAGCACCGCGGCGATGCCGATGAGGAACAACCGGAGCCGGCGGCCGGACAGGGCGGGCGCAGCCTCGGACGGCGCGTCGGGCGGCGTCTGGACGTCGCCCGCATCCGGCAGACGCCATAGCGCGACCGCCCAGCACACCGCCGCCACGACGAACCACATCCCGCCGCGGCGGATCGCCGCGCCCGGGTCCGGGTTGCCCCATGCGGCGAACGGAACGCGGTCGATCACGGCTTGCGCGTACAGCGCCAACGTCAGAGCGCCGACCACGAGGCCGAACGTCGTCGCCGCTCGGGCGTCGCGCGCGTTCACCGTTGCGCCGACCCGTCCGGCTTGCGGGCGCACAGGCCGATGATGAGGAACGGCTCGTCGGCTCGGGGCGGCACGACCTCGTTCAGGCGGTCGACCGCGTTGAAGGCGGCCAGTCCCCAGCGGATCGGGTTCCACCATCCGCCCGCATCGGACGAGGTGTCGAAGCGGTCGGCGGCTGCGGCCATCGACGCAGGCAGGCGGCCGGCGACGAGGAGCTCTTTGCCGAGGCCGTACACCAGGTTGTGGATGAACGGGAACGCGAAACGGGTGAAGAACCGCACCTCGTCCACGATCAGTCCGGCCTCGGCCACCTTGGCCGCCAGATCCTCGGGCGTGTACAGCCGCTCGTGGTTCGCCCAGATCCCGGACAGGACGCCGCGACGGATGGGGCGGCCGATCGTCGCCTCGAGCACCTTGTTGATGGGATCCCATGCCAGCGGGTAATCGGCATTGGGCGTGGTGATCGCCAGCCGGCCGCCCGGAGCCAGGACGCGCGCCAGCTCGGCGAGCGCGGCGCGGTCGTCCGGGATGTGCTCGATGACCTCGGAGAACAGGATCCGCGTGAACGCGCCGTCGCCGAACGGCAGGGCGTACACGTTGCCGTTCACGACCCGCGCGCCCGGCACCTGTGCACGCGCCGTGTGAAGCAGCGGTCGATCGAGCTCGACGCCGACGACATCGGCCATCGGGTAGAGATCGCGCGTGAACTTCAGGTAGAAGCCGCGCCCGCAGCCCATGTCCAACACCCGGTCGTCCGGCCCGATCCGCAGGAAGTCGTACACCGCTTCCGCCCGCCGCTTGAACGACATGTCGGCCTCGTTGGCCAGCATCCGCCGCAGCCGCGGCGCGTCGAACCCCCACCCCGTGGCGTTGGTGCGCAGCCGGGCTGAACGCTCGGTTGGGGCGGTCGTGGGGTCCTCGACCAAGGCGCGCGCTCCTACGAGGCCTGAGAATCCCGGCCGGCGGGGAATCGCGGGGCGATGACGTCGAGCCGCCGGTGCCCAGTTCCCTGCCGCGAGGTCTTCGTCGGCGCTCTGCAGGCCGCATCACGCGGCCGATGTTGGGGTGGCGTCGGGTCGCCGGGCGCAAAGCCGCGCGAGTGTAGCAGACCACCCCCGCGACCGCAACGCCGCGGCACTGCACGGCACCCGTATGGACGACGCCGGGTTACGGGCAGCCATCGACGGCGCCGGGGCGCAAGAAGGGACGCATCGGGCACCGGGCAGGCAAACACCGGGCTACCGGCACGGCAGCGCGCCGCCGACCGCGCGGAACGCGCGCACGAAGGCATCGCCGTCGCCCGCATCGAAGACGCGTTCGGGCGCGCCGGTCACGGCCTGCAGGAGCGCCAGCGCGGCATAGGGACCGACCGCCACGGCGAAGCGCTCGGCACGGGCCTGGCCGAGGGCTGCCGCGGCATCGAGCACGTCCTGCTCGGTGGCGCCGAACACCTGCCCGTCGCTTACGAGCACGACGGCGCGTCGCCGAGCGGCATCGGGCGGGCCGAGCTGTTCGGCCGCCGCGCGGAGCCCGAGGTCGATCCGCGAGCCCTGTTCGGCGTCGATCGGCGCCGTCAGGGCCGCCCGCACTGCCTGCAGATCGCCCGTGAGCGCGATCCAGATCGATGCCGCGGCATCGAACCGGACGAGCGCCACCCGGACATCTCGGCGACCTTCGAGGCCGTCGACGAGCCGGCGGATGCCCTCGACAGCCACGTCGAGCTTGCGTCGGCCGCTTGCCGTCATGCCTTCCATCGTCGTCGATGCATCCAGGACGACGACGAGGTCGAGCGGCGCCGCACCGGGCAGACACCCGCCGGCAAGGGCGATCGGGAGGTAGACGCGTCCGGCGCCGGCAGGCGTCGACGGCGTCGGGATGCGGGTCGTCGTTGCGGTCGGCGTCGCCGCCGGGGTGGCGGGCGTTGCCGGCGTGGCGGACGCCGTCGGCCGGCGCGTCGGGGACGCCGAGGCCGTCGGCGTGACGCTCGGAACCGCGGTGGGCGACGGCATCTCGGCGACGACGTCGAGCACCGGGATCGGGATCGCGACCGAGCCCGGACGGCCGAGCGCATCCTCGAACGTGGCGACGGTGAACGCGCTGACCGGCCAACGGCCGGTCGCGCTCGGTGCGAGGCCGTATGTGATCGTGATCGGCTCGCCCGCCGCGGCCGGGATCGTCCAGCGCTGCGCGTCGCCCGCGTGGGTGCCCTCCGGCAGCGCCGAGCCCGGCCAGGCGGACAACGTCGCGCCGATCCGGTCATCGATCGCCAGCTGCCGCACGCCCAGCCGCTGCAGCCGTTCCGCGATCCGGATGTAGACGCCGGCCAGGTCCTCCGCCGTCGAAACGCGCCAGTGGTCGGACGGCGTCGCGGCGATCGCGGCCAGCAGCGCCACATCGGCGCGCCGGCCGAGCGCCACCGTCGTCAGATGGACGTCGTTCCCGCGCTGGACGGCCGCCTG
>Ga0138256_10000524_pt1 | contig 42068 bp, 41 predicted proteins | sample KNB2016incub_MG_FD_105486 | JGI IMG/M metagenome (GOLD analysis project Ga0138256, IMG submission 105486) | Active sludge microbial communities from wastewater in Klosterneuburg, Austria - KNB2014incub_MG | ecosystem: Engineered > WWTP > Activated sludge > Unclassified | place: Austria... | reverse complement strand
TTATTGACACAAGCCCCGGAAAAACATAATAAAAGGGCCTAAGCATTCCTCGATAGCTCAGCGGTAGAGCAATCGACTGTTAATCGATTGGTCGCAGGTTCGAATCCTGCTCGAGGAGCCATTTTTCCTGAAAACACATTTGCGATGATAGCCAAGCTTTACACCAAGGTCCTGGGGAAGATACGTGAGGCAAGTGTATTCACGGCGCATGTCCTGCATCGCCTGACGCATGACTATTCCTATGTCGATGGCGTCATTCAGAAATACAAAACGCCCGAGCTGAAAAAGAACGCCTACCAGTCCTATAAGCTCTGGACGCTGGTGCAAATTCTCGAAGAACAAAAGCCCAAAAAAATTCTCGAATTCGGCAGCGGTTCATCGACCATGATTTTTGCCGATTACGCGGCTAAAAACGGCGCGGAAGTCGTCAGCGTCGAGAGCGATGAAGGCTGGGCTGAAAAAGCCAGAACGTATCTCGCGGGCAACGACAATGTTAAAATCGTATTCGCCAAGGCTCTTGGCTTTGCAAATCTGACCCCCCCCCCAATTAAAATACGACATCAATTTTGATGAGACTTTTGATCTCGTATTCATCGATGGTCCCGGCGGCCACTTTGAAGGTATTGCCCGCAAGACAGGCGTCACCACCAATGCTCTCGAATTAAAAGATCCCAAGCTGGTCCTGATTGATGGCCGAAAGACAACGGTCCACTACATGAAAGACCACATGCATAGTCATGCCTGCAGGGATTCCGACCTGCATAGCCTGCACCCCGTCAAGCCCGGTTATAATTACTTTTCTGCTTTTTCAAAAAAAGTTCATACAACAGGTGGGAGCGATTAAAATGCAGAACCTTGCTCGTAAAATGACGACCGCGATGACGTATCCCGGTGCGTTCTTTCGTTATCAGTCAAAGCCGCTTAGAAGTTTTTATCATGCCCTGTCGCGCGCTGCGCACGTTCAGACTTTTCTGAAGCGCTGTAATGATAACGCCGACACTTATTCCGCGAAAAAGCTGACGATTGAAGACGCGGATGGTTTTTCCGTTTTTTCGCCGTCGTAGGTTTTTGACAATCTTGCCCAAGATGTCGTTGCGGAAATCTGAGCAAGATTGCAAAACATCGATGTTGAAACGATCAGGAAGACTTCCAAGAAACCGTACCTGCTTTCGGTGATTAAAGGCGCGGAAATCTCCCGCGATTCCGCAATCTATAAACTTGTTTCGCACCGGGAAGTCGTGGGGTGCGTTGCGCGTTACCTGAAATGCTTCCCTATTCTTTCCTTTATCGCGGTCTGGTATTCGCCCAATCTTCCCGGGCAGGAAACGGGCAGCCAGAAATTCCACCTCGACCACGAGGATTACAGGCAGATTAAAGCCTTTATGTTCGTCGAGGATATCGGCCCGAATAACGGTCCGTTCACCCTGATCCCTGCCGCTGCATCCGAAAAGATTCAAAACGCCATCAACTATAAGATGACGCCTGATAATAAACAGATCGAAGATGAAACAGTTTACGGCATCGCCGGAAGCGGCGCCGCTAGGCCGCTGACGGGTCCGCCCGGAACATTAGCCCTGATCGACACAAGTCGCTGTTTCCACTATGGGTCGCGCGAGGGCAGCGCACCGCGCATCATGCTGACCTTCCAATACATCACGCCTTTTGCCTTCGTGATGCCATGGAACTGGCGCAAGGGCGTTTACCTGCCCCACTTGAAAGACAAAAACATGTCTTCATGGGAGCGTAAATTGCTGGGCGTTGAGATCTAACCTTACTCCTAATCTATAGGCATAAAGCGCCGCATGTAATATGCTGGTTCATTGCCGAATCCTCGGCGCAATGTCTTGCCCTAGCGCGATGAAAGCCACCACAGCCAATATCATTCTCTGCCTGATCTTTCTGTCCGCGTTCAACGTCGCGGCGTGGGCGCTTGCATATAAGGGTATCTGGCCGTGGCAATACACCTGGTATGTCTATTGGGGCGAAACAGTCATTATCGGCGGCCTCGCACTTTTCGCCTACGCGAAACATCTGCTGATTTTCTTTTTCCTGCTCATCGTCGTCAGCTACATGGCGGGGCTGAAGAACATTACCTTCATGGGCGACATGAAAATCCCGATGACGTTCTGGGCGCTCTATTCGCTTTTCTGGCTCGTCTATTTCGAGATACGCCGCAGCATGCTTGGGTACAGCATCCGCCAACTCCACCCGACCGGGCAGCTCGTTTACTATTTCACCTTTATGGCGCTGGCGATTGCGGGTTCGTGCGCGCTGACCGGCCTTATTTATTTTGGCCAGGCCTGGGTCGCAGGGCTGCATACGCCGCTGCTTCAGCAATGTCTTGCTATCGCGATCGGCATTCCAACGCTGACGATCAGCATTCTCAAGATTGTCGACATGATCGGCGAGCAGCACGTGTTTTATTTCCTGCTCGGCACCTATCACAGACCTGAGGAGAAAAAACGCATCGTCGTGTTTTTCGACATGGTCGGTTCCTCGACTGCGGCCGAGCGGCTGACACCCAAGAAAAGCATGGAGCTGATTGCCAACTTCATTTTCGATGCCTGCCATTCCTGCCGTATCAATGGCGGTGACATTGTGAATTACACGGGTGACGGGCTGATGGTGCTCTGGCCCCTGTTCCAGGGCGACCGGGTGGCGCGCGCGTATGACACGCTGGTCGACCGACTGGAGACCCGCCGGCAGTACTATGAAGACGATTACGGCGTCGTTCCCAACTTCCGGATGGGCGTTCATGCCGGCAACGTGGTTATCAGCCAGATCGGCGAGGAGAAGCTTTTCCTCGGGGTTTACGGGGATGTCGTGAATACGGCCTCGAGAATCGAGCAGCTCAACAAGGATATGGGCACCCGAATCCTGCTCTCCCGCAACGTCCGGCAGTATATGAGCAAGCAATTGCAGAAGAGAACCAAGTCGCTGGGCCCTGTTGAGATACGCGGACGGGAAGAACCGGTCGAGATATTCACCCTGCCCGACTAAATAAACAGCAAATAATGTAAGTATAAATATCAGGCTTTTAAGTATTTTTCTTAAAAAAAGCCGGATTTTTGACTGTTTTCAGCTGAAATAAATAATCATAAGTACTTTAAATGGTATTTTATTACATGGTTATTTATTGATTATACTTAAAACATGGCCATTGATTACAATTAGGTTCGGTTTTGATAAAATTTTAGCTAAATCCGCGGCTTTTTTCTTGCAATGGGTCCGAAAGTGACATATAAAGAATGTACACACCCTCTATTACCGCCGTTTGTCCGGAGCATCGCAAGGTCTCCGGACCTTTTTTTGGGCCCCATTTCATCGATTTTCTAAGGAATAAGCAAAAAAGGCGGCCTGCTGAGCCGCCTTTTGAAACTGTTCTGATTGGACGATTTAGGCGTCGAGATTGGGTACGGGCCGTTTAATTCCAGCACCAGGATCGAAAACATATAGCACGGTCGGTGCGCTACCTTTATCGTTACGTATATGAAAGCCCCAACCCCGTCTTTCGTTAAAGCCTTCGCTGATTTGCACTTCCGGATGTTCTTTGCGGTAAGTTTCTACCGCGTCGATTGCCAGTCTTTGAAAGTTTGTTGCTAATTCCATGCAATACTCCCTTTACCTATTGCGCTAATTTTTATGGCAAAAATTGCTTAAGTCAATAGGGAAATGGCTGGCATCGGAAATTTGCTAACTGTGAGGGATGGCGACCCCGGCAGGACTTGAACCTGCAACCCCCTGCTTAGAAGGCAGGTGCTCTATCCGTTGAGCTACGGAGTCTTATGAACAGGGTATATCAGGCCTCGTCCTCGGGACGGTAGCGAAAATTATCGACATAATTGCGCGGCTTGAGCTTGCGGCCATGCGCAGGCTGGATGGTCACAGACAGGCCCTTGCGGGCGGCATAGTTTCTGGCCTCATCCAGAGTCGGGAATTCCAGGCAGACCTGGCCGAGCGTGTCGCCGGTCGTCCAGCCCATCAGGGACTCGGGCTCGCGATTCGATTTTGACTCATACTCGAGCACCCAGCGCTCGGTGTTGCCATGACCGGACTGCATGGCTGTCTTGCTCGGCTTGTATATCCTGGCGTCCATTTTTGGCTCCTTTGTGCCTGAGATAACCTAGCAAAAAGTGACGCCGTAGCATAGATGTTCAATATCGGTGGGATTAAATTTTTTTTGCTCTGCAATATATTATTTTTTACTTCGCAATTGCACAAAAAAATATTGCGCTGCGAAGTAACGAGCAATAAACAATCGAATTGCCCAAGTACAATTGACTTAAAATTCTTTTTACATCATCGTCGACACTTATTCCTGCGTTGCATAGCTCGCACTGATTTCAAAAAAGAAAGTTAGCGATGATAGTAGAAGGTGGCGAAATTCACACCGACCCACGCGTCCCCAAATCGAACATGAAACCTGTTCGTCCCCTGCGCGGTCGTTTCACGCATGAACGGGTTCGCGCGTTGCTCACTGAAATTCACGGCGATGAAGAATATGCCGACATGCAGAAGGCCGGCGTCGACAAGCGCATGATGTTCGGCACCAACCCGCATTACCAAGCTTTGGTAATGGGCGAAGAACTCTGCGACATGGACGGCAATGTTCTCGTGCCCGCCATGCCGCCCAGCAAATCCGTCGGCGCGCTGATCCTGCCGCGCCTGAATGAAACGCTGAGCATGGAAGGGGCAAAAGACCCGTCCAACCAGATGAATTATACGCCGAGCGATAACGGCTATCACGGCAAGCTGCTTCATAAATATGACGAGATCGTTCTTGGTTACGCGTCGCAGGTCTGCTCGGCGCATTGTCGTTACTGCTACCGCCTCGACCTGTTCAACAAGGACACCGGCAAGGCGAGTGTGAAGCCTGAAGAGCTTCGCGATTACATCCTGAATTACAACACGACATTAGAGAGAAATAACGGCATCGATTCTGAAACCGGCGAGCGCCGCTATCCTGTGCGTGAACTGCTGCTGTCCGGTGGCGATCCATTGGTTTTAAACAACGCCCTGCTCTACCGCTATATGTTCGCGGCGGGCCAGGCGAAAGTGAATTTGCTTCGCATCGGCTCCAAGGAACTCGCGTTCCGGCCCGAGCGCCTTGATGAAGGGCTGGCGGAGACATTCGCCATCATCCACGAACAATTCCCACATATGCATATCAACATCGTGTCGCATCTCAGCCACCCCGATGAATTCCTGATGCGCGATGCGGAAGGCAAATATATTCCGAATGAAAACGGCCCGGGCTATCAGTGGATGCCGAAGAGCAAGGAAGCCGTCGAGCGTATGCTGTCGCTTCCTTACGTTACAATTGAAACGCAGACGCCGATTATTTCCAAGGTCAACGATGACGTTGAATCGCTGCGCATCCTACACGAAGAATCCCGCCGCATGGGCATCAAGCCGAAATACCTGTTCCAGGGCCGCGACATCCAGGGCCACAAGGCGTTTTCGGTTCCTGTCGAAAAAGCATGGCGCATTCACACCGATGCGATGAAGGGCCTGTCCGATACCGCCCGTTCGCGCTTCTCACTTTCGACCGAATGGGGCAAGATGGAAGTCGTTTCCGTTATCGAGCCGATTAAAATCGCTGAAGATCAGGCCATGCCCGGCGTGATGCAGTTGATGCTCAATGAATTGTTCGGTCAGGGGCTTACGATCTTCCGCGTCCACCGCTCACCGCACGAGGCGGAATCACAGTCCGACCTGATCATCGCCAAGAGCAATCCCGAGGCGCTGTGGATCTCCGGTTACGAGGACCGCATCCTGTACGACACCCGCAAGGGCCGTGATAACAACAAGTATGATGGTCTGCTGCAGATGCTGATGAATGCTCTGGGCGAAGAAGGCTATACGAAGCTGCTCAGGAAAGCGGCTTAAATCAGGGGAAAATGGTCGGAGTGGAGGGATTCGAACCCCCGGCCCTCTGCTCCCAAAGCAGATGCGCTACCAGACTGCGCTACACTCCGTTACCGTGAAGATGCCACCTTATAGACGATAGCCCTATTCCGGGGCAAGAACATTACGGAAGGCAGGGTGAAGAACCTTGTCGCCTTCGTTAATGTTCAGCGTGCCAGCCAGGCCCCCATTGATCTCCAGCACGGCCATGGCTTCGGTATCGGAGGTAATGCGGGTTTCGTCCTGAGGCTTGGCGTTATGGTGGATATGCTGGATTGTCCCGTCATGAGCGATGAAAAGCATGTCGAGGGGGATAAGCGTGTTCTTCATCCAGAAGGTCCGTTGGCTCTCGCCGCGGAATAAAAACAGCATGCCGGAGTCGTTATTCAGGCTGGTGCGGTACATCAGACCGCGCGCCTGGTCGGCGCCTTCGGTGGCCATTTCGACCTCGAATATATAATCCTGCCCGGCTTTGGTTTCGATGGTGATGACATCGCGCGGGAGATACTGGGCTTCGACAGTTTCGCTTTTCGCGTCATTGGCGAACACGGTGGCCGGAGCGCCTAATGCAGCTATAACCATGAATGCGTAGAAAAGAGTTCTCATCATGCTGAGTCCTTCATTTTGTTGAGCTCTTCCAAAGCGGCCTGGCTGTCGATGACGCCGAGCGCCTTGCCTGATTTCGGATCGACGACGATCACGGGTTTGTTATTCATCACGATCTGGTTGACGGTTTCCCAGAGCGGCGTTTCCGGATAAACGGTATTGAACTTCCGGTTCATCAGATCGCCGACACTTAAGGGTAAAACTTTATTGAGGCGTTTGGCGATGCCAGGTGCCGCGCCGATCTGGATATCAAGCTGGATGCCGTCAGCCATGGCCACAGAAACCGGCAGCAGATTTTCAAGAACGATGTCGACCGTGAAAACGCCCATCACCGCGCCCTTGTCGTCGACGACCGGGACGATGTCAGCCCCGGCCTTTTTCATCGCCTTCAGCGTATCGCCGACATTGTCGCCGGGCGAAGCGGTGAGAAACTTGTCGTTCATGGCGGCATGGCTGGGCATGGCTAATCCTTTTTATTGCCCTCTATTGTGCTCAAAAACTGCAAAACATGCAATGCCGCGCCATGGTCGTAGAGGTCGTTATGAGCCGCCGAATCTATTGAAACAAAGCTTTTGGGCTCGCTGGCAGCCTCAAAGAGCGCCTTGGCGAAGCGAATGGGAATTGTTCTGTCGCGCTCGCCATGGATGAAGAGCTTGGGTGCTTTGACGTTTTTGATCAGCGCGGCGCTGTCATATTTGTCCTTCAGCAGCAGGCTTACCGGGACAACCGGGTACATCGACTGGGCAACACCGGCCAGCGAGTCGAAGGGCGCCTCAAGGATTAAACCGACCGGGTCATTTTCGGCGGCCATGGCGGTGGCGATAGCCGAGCCGATCGATTCCCCGTAAATGATGACCGGGCGGTTCTGGGCTAATGCGAATTCCATCCAGGCGCGCCCGTCGTTCAGCAGGCCTTCCTTATCCGGCTTGCCTGGGTTGCCACCATAGCCGCGATATTCGGCGAGGATGACACCGTATCCCTGTTCATTCATCGCCATCGCCTTCGAGATACGGTGCGAATAATTTCCGGCGTTGCCGTGGAATAAAATGACGACGGGTTTGTTGCCCTGCGGCGGCAGGAACCAGCCCCACAGCGTCAGGTTATCTTTCGTTGAGACTTTCGCATCCTGGACACCATTCACCGTCACGGGCCGCGCGGTGTCAGGGTGATAAATCATGTTGCGTTGGTTGAAATAAAGATAAGCGAGCGATGCGAGATAAACGAGAAGCGTAATTATGAGATAATCAATCATTCTCTTCCTTGTGATCCGCATTTTTATTCCCTGAGGCCGGTTTTGTACATGCGGGCGTAAAGGCCGTTATTTTTCAGCAGTTCTTCGTGACGGCCCTGCTCGACGATTTGTCCTTTATCGAGGACAATAATCTGGTCGGCGGTCTGAACGGTTGAGAGGCGGTGCGCGATGACGATTGTGGTCCGGCCTTTTTCGAGTTCCTGCAGCGCGGCTTGCACGGCCTTTTCCGATTCATTGTCGAGCGCGGAAGTTGCCTCGTCTAACAGCAGAATCGGTGCGTTGCGCAGGATAGCCCGCGCGATAGCAATGCGCTGTCTTTGGCCGCCGGAAAGTTTTACGCCGTCTTCGCCGAGGCGGGTTTTGTAACCGTTTTCAAGTTCATTGATGAAGGCGTCTGCGGCGGCGGCTTTTGCAGCACGGTGTATGTCATCTTCACTCGCGTCCGGCGCGCCATAGGCGATGTTGGCCTCAACCGTATCATCGAAAATCGTGATGTCCTGTGACACGAGCGCGATATGCCTGCGCAGGGATTTAATAGTTATATTTTTCAGATCGCTGCCATTGACTGAAATACTGCCCGACTGCGGATCGTAAAAACGCGGGATGAGATTGATGATGGTGCTTTTGCCGCCGCCTGAAGGACCGACGAGCGCCGTTACTTTGCCGGGCCGCGCGGTAAATGAAATGCCATCAAGCGCGCGCTGTTCTTTCTGGTCGTACAGGAAAGAAACATTGTCGAATTTAATTTCCGCATTCGCAGCGTCGAGATCGGGCGCGCCGGATTTTTCCAAAATCGTCGGCTTCATGTCCATCATTTCAAAGACGCGGTCGGCGGCGCCGATCCCCATCTGAATCGAGTTGTTCAGGCGCGCGAGTTTTTTCATCGGCTCATACGCTAAAGTAAATGCCGTCAGGAATGCGACGAGTTGACCGAGGCTCATGGTCCCGTCGGCGATGCGGTAGCCGCCATAAATAACAAGGCTGCAGATGACCGAGCCGATCAGGATTTCATTCACGGGTGTCGCGAGGTTGCCGATGCGGATGGATTTGACCATCAGGTTACGCACCTTGTCGATTGCGCCCCCTGCTTTCGCACCTTCATATGTTTCAGCGCCGTAAGCTTTGACCTGCCGGATACCCTGGAAAATTTGCGAAAGCCGGTCGGAAAGAATGGCGGTTTCGCCCTGGATACTTTTTGAAACCTTGCGGATCTTGCGGCCGATATTGGCGACGAACAAAGTGGCAAAAGGAAAAATCACGAGCGCGCAAATTGCTAATTTCCAGTCCTGCACGATCATCACAATAATAAGGAAGAACAGCGTCAGCAGGCTTTTACCGAACGCGGCGGTCGTTTCGGATACCGCCATGCGCATGATGCTGACGTCGTTTACGACGCGGGAAATCAGCTGGCCGCTCGGGTTGGCATGAAAGAATGCGAGGTCGAGGCTCATGAAATGCGAAAACAGGTCTTTCTGGATGTCGCCGACGATACGCTGGCCGACCTTGTTCATGATGATGCTGTGCATATAGCTGGAGAGCCCCCGGATCGTGAAAACAGCCAGGATGGTGAAGCCAAAAGGCACGATAAGATTGGTTTCCTTGCCGCCCAGCACCCTGTCCATCAGGGGTTGCATCAACTGGGCCAATGCCGCCGTCATCAGGGCCTCGATCAGCATAAAAACCATGCCAAAGGCCCATGAACCCGCATAAGGGCTCATGTAAGTTTTTATTAACCTTTTCATAAGGTTAAGACTGGAATTCTTTGGCGCTGCAGCAGCTATAGTCATATCTCTGGGCATGGCTCCTGTGTTATACTGAGTATAGGGAAATCTGCAAGTTTCAATAGGATAATCAATTGAGCAACGGTGGTGGTGAAAAAGGGATTCTGGATCTGGGAACAGCTCCGAATCCAGGTATTGGTCTGGCTTTGGGCGGCGGCATGGCCCGCGGTTTCGCCCATATCGGGGTGTTAAAATGCCTGGACCGGCACGGAATTAAACCGGCCATTCTCGCGGGAACGTCTATCGGATCAGTTGTCGGCGCAGCCTATCTCGTCGGCAAGCTGCAGGTTATCGAAGACTGGGCCCTTTCCCTTAACCGTCTCAAAATTCTTTCTTACCTCGACATCCGCGTGCGCAGCGCCGGCATGATCGGCGGCTCCCGTCTGAATAATCTTCTGAGGGAGCATTTCCAGGACACGATGATGGAAGACCTGCCCATTCCGTTCGTAACGGTGGCGGCTGACCTTAAAACCGGTCACGAAGTCTGGATTCGGCGCGGGGAACTTATGAAGGCGATGACAGCATCGTTCGCCCTGCCCGGCGTTTTCCCGCCGGTTGAAAGAAACGGGCGCTTGCTTGTTGATGGCGCGCTTGTGAATCCGGTTCCTGTCGCGGCGTGCCAGGCGCTCGGTGCGCGCATGACGATCGGTGTCGACTTACACGCGGATATCATCGGTAAAGCAGGAAAACCCAGCCAGCCTTATCAGACGGTTGCAGGATTCGACATGTTCAATGACAAGGACGTGCCGCCGGAAGAACAACAGAAAGTCAGCACTGGCCTGACGCGCCGCCTGTTCCGCCGCGAGCAGAACAGCCCGAGTTTATTCGGCGTCATGATTTCATCGCTTGGCATTATGCAGGACCGCATGACGCGTTCACGTCTCGCTGCCGACCCGCCGGACATTCACATCAAGCCGCTGATCGGTCATATCGGTCTGTTGGAATTTGAACGTGCGAAAGAATTGATCGCGCTGGGTGAAGAATCGTGCGAGCGCAATATGCCGACGATCCGCGATGCGATGCGGTTGTTCCTGCCGCGTGGCAATAATGGCAACGGCAACGGCGACAAAAAATAAGCCTCAATTGATTATTATTTCTTAACCGCGCGTTTCTTGTGCTTGCGGTCCGGTAACGCGCGTCCCCATTTCAGGGTTTCGACCAGATATTTCGGACGGACGCTGTTGTACTGATTCACGAGCAGCGTCAGCGCGCGGTTCACCTGCCCCGGTGTCGCGGCATTCACAAAAGTCGGCGCGTGCAGGCCGCATTTCACAAGGCATGTGTCGATATTCACGAGATTACCGCCGAGAATGTCGTGCGCCATCGTGTCGCCTATAACAATTGTCTGGCCGGGATAAATTTCTTTCGCCTGCAGCTGGCGGATGCAATGCTGGAAGATCGGCTGGTGCGGCTTGCCCATGTAATGCACGACGCCGCCGAAATCCTGATAGCGGCGCGCAAGGGTTCCGGGACCCATAATGTTCTGGTTGCCCATGACGCCAAGACTGTCGGGGTTGGCGCACAGCGCCTTGATCTGCTTGCGGGCGGCTTCTTTTAAAACGGGTTCATAATCTTCAAGAGTCATTTCCGGCGAGTCGGCGCCGCTGATGACGAGGAAGGTTGCCTTTTTGATGTCCTCGACAACTTCGAGGTCGAGATCGTCGACGATGGAGCGGTCGCCGCCACGGCTGATGATGTAAACCTTTTTGCCGAGACCTTTGAAGAAGCCGTCGTCCTGATTCTTCATGCCCTGCCAGGCCAGTTCGCCCGAGGTAATGAGTTCGTCATAAAGTCCCGGGCCGATGCCGATTTTCTTCAGGCGTTCCTTGTTCTGCTCGGAACGCTTGCCGGAATTGGACAGAATGATGATGTGCTTATTACGGTTCTTGAGTTCCTTCAGGCAATCCAGAACGCCGGGATAAGGCCGTTCGCCGTCATGGAGCACGCCCCACTGGTCGATGATAAAGCCCATATAGCTGTCTGAAATGTCGGAAATGCCCTGACAAAACTTTGTTTTAACAATGGCGCTCATGAAGTCCTGACTTGATACCCTGTGGGAAGCACTTGAAACCAAAGCCATTATTATGGCTTTGGTCCCCGGAATCAACCGTTTTTCAGGAAATGCTTATGCAGCCTTCAGGTTCTCGCGGCCAAGGCGGGAATCGCGGCCTGCGACCTGGCAAAGGAACTGGTACAGCCTTGCCACTTCGCTGGAGCCGATGGTGGTGCTGAGGAGCGCCCCATGGTCGGTATCCACGGCCTGATCGTACATTTCCTCGAACTGGCGGAGATAGCGCTGGACGAAGGTGCGGAATTCGGAATCCTTGCCGAATTTCTCGCGAGCCTTGTCGACCGGCCATTCGTCGCCGAGGGCAACCAAGCGGCGCGTGAAGGCGGCAACGTCGCCCTTCTGGAACGCTTTCCAGTTTTTTTCGGAAATGTCGCCGTCCATAAGGCGCGAAACATCGACCGAGAGCGAGTACAGGCTTTCGATGATGAATTTCGACGATGTGAGGAAGGCATCGCGCTGGGATTTTGAGCCTGCGCCCTCGATCTCGCGGACGAACTGCGCGGCATCCTGCGATGCCTTGAACAGCGATTCCGACTGGCGACCGAAGGTAACGGCAGCATCTTTCGCGGCTTCGAGAGCGGCGCTCGAAACATGCACGAGACGTTCGGATTCCGTCGAGAGGCGGTCACCGGCTTTCTCGACCTGCTTGATGACATTGCCAGCCGATTTGCCGACATCGTCCATCTTGGAGGTCAGAACCGAAACCACCTGGCCGAGTTCCTGCGCGGATTGCGAGGTGAGATCGGCAACGGCGGCGGCCTGTGATTTCAGGTCGCGGCTGTAGCTTTCGGTGGTCTGTTGCGAGGCTTTCATCTGCTCGCCGACTTCGTGCGCGCGGATTGCAAACGTATCGCCCGCCTTCCGGAGTTCGGAGAGGCTTTCGGTCGCGCTTTCCAGCAATCCTTCTGCTTCCCTGCGGACGCGGGTTGCCATGGTCTCGGTGCGGGTTGTGACATCTTCGGCTTGTTCAGACAGGGAACGCGTTTCCTCGCGCACCTGCTCGCCGGCCAACTCGAAGCTTTCACGGGCTTTTTCGGCCTCGTCGTGGACGGCGCGAGAGTTGGTAACGAATTCATCGCCCGCATCCTTGAGCTGCGCTACGGCCTGGCCAACCGACGCCGAGAACTCCTGGAACTGCTCGTTGATGGCTTTTTGAATGGCCTCGACCTTGAGCAATGCTTGGTCGGTAAGGAGGTGGATGTCCGAAGACTGGCCTTCGATAGACTGCGCGATTTCACGCATTTTATCGCTGGCGGAGTTCGAGGCGCTTTCGATGTCGGCCACGCGCTCGCGCAGATCTTCGCTGGATGTGCGCAGAAGACGCGAGGCATCGTCGGAGCCCGATTTGAGCGCATGCAGGCGTTCGTCGAAGACATTGCCGATTTGCTGGAGCTTCGAAAGATTGCTGGTGGCGGTGACGTCGAACCCGGCTTTCAGCGCTTCGAAGCGCGCATTGACCGATTCCGCGCCCTGCAGGGCTTTTTCACAGACAGGTTCCATATCCTGCGCCGTTTCGACGAGGCTCTCGCGGACCTTGAGAATAGAATCCGCCGCTGTATCGGCCTGCTGGCGGAGCAGCAGGATTTTATCGTTGAGCGATTCATCGATCTCGACGAGCTGGGTGAAGGCTTTGGTCGTGAATTCGGAAATTTCCTGGCAACGCGTCGAAATTTCATCGCGCAACGTGGAAACGTCGTCTTTCGCAATTCCGGAAACGTCATGCAGGTGTTTTGCCTGGACGCCGAGGGACTCGGCAATTTTCTCGACGCTCTGCATGCAATCCGAAACCTGGCCGGACAATGCGTCTTTTTGTAGAGTCATCTGCTCATTGATCGTGCGTGCATGGCCCGCGACCTGACCCGACAGGGTCGAGATTTCCTGCGCCTGGACACGCAGGATGGTGCGGATATTCTCGGCGCTGGCCGAGGCTTTTTCACTTGCCTCGTTCAGTTCGGCGACGCGGCGCGTGAGGATAGTTTCAATTGCTTCGTGACGTTCGTCGGCGTTGCGCACGGCGGCCTGAAGTTCCTTAACGGGCCCTTCAAGCGTTTCGCGTACTTTTTCGACGCGCTCGGACAGGCTGACGGCCGAGAGGTTGAGTTTCTCGCTCTGGTCTTCGATTGTTGCGGCGAGTTTCGTGACGTTAAGCTGCGTTGATTCCGTAACCTCGGCGATGCTGCCGCGGCTTTTCTCCAGCAGCTCGACCATGCTCTTGATGCTCTCGAGATTGTTTTCACCGGCCTTGTTGAGCTCGACGACTTTTTCGTGTGTCTGCTCCATGAGGCTTTCGGCTTGTTCTTTTGCATTCGTGCTGGTTTTTTCCACATTTTCCATGGCACGGCGAACAGCTGAGTTGATGGATTCCGCGCCTGAAACGGCAACGGACAGCGCTTCGCCGAGTTTATTGGCCGCATGCTCACCGGCCTGCTCGATACCATCGGCTTCTTTTGTGATGCCTTTGATAACATCGTGGAGAGCGACGGTTTTTTCATCGAGGCGAACCGAGAGGTCGCCGGTTTTCTGGACCACGCCTTCGACAGCGTCATCCAGTTTTTTAATGCTGACATCGATGGAGCCGACGATTTTCTCGGCCTGCTCGGCGATGGATTGCGCGCCCAGATCGAGCGCTTCTTTTTGCTGACCGATGGTTTCGGTCGAGCGGTTCATGGCGTCAATCGTGCGGTCGGTAACGGCTTCGAGGTTTTCAACGCCCGAGGTCATCATAACGGCAAGACGCTCGGTTTCGGAGCCGACATTGCCGACGACGCTCGCCAGATTTTCAGTGTGGTCTTTGAACTGCGAACCAAGGCCTTTGAGGCGCTCGGCCACGCGGTCGACGATTTCATTGAGGCCTTCGTAGCTCTTGTTGAGGCTGGATTCGATATCGCTCGTGCGCTCGCCCGCTTTATCAGCGGCACCCAGAATTTTATCCGCGCCCTTGCCGAGTGAGGATTCCATTTCGCCTGCACGCTCAAGAATTTTAAGCGTTGCCTGATCCCATGCCTCGGCTCCCGCCCGCGCTTTTGCATCGATGCTTGCTGTCCGCTGTTCAATTTCATCGGTGAGCGTTTTCAGTTTCGAAGCTTTTTCCTGCAGGGATTCCGCAAGACGGTCGATGTGGAATTCGGCTTTTTTAGAGACACCGGAGAAATCACGCATCTCGACGCGCAGACCCTGACGGGCGCGCTGGAGCGATTTCAGAACTGTTTTCGATGCCGAAGAAATTTCAGCAGCCTGCGCGCAGAGGCGCTCGATGTCTTTATTGATAAGCTGGCCTGTTTCCGCAGAGGGGAACAGGAGCGATTGCAGTTCCGTGCGCAGCGCCTGCGAATATTGATGAACGTCGGAGCGGCGGTGCAGAACGGACAGCAGCAGCCACAGCATCGCCGGGGGGGCCAGCATGCCGGCTAACATGCCGCCGAGTTCGTTCGGGTTGGCGGCACCGCTGACCGCGATAAAACCAAGGGAATAAACGACCCATGCCGCCGTCAACACGCCAGCCGCGATATAGACGGCTTTGATGATGACGCCGATACGCGCCATCGGCACGCGCGCCGCGGGACTGAGAACGAGGACCGATTCTTCATCGAGATCGAACGTTTCTTTTTCCTCGGCCTTGGGCTTTGCCGCCTGTGGCTGAGACTGAGGTTGAGGCTGTGCGGGAGCCGCTGAAACCGACGTGATTTTCAAACCGCCGATGCTGGACGCTTTTTTCCGCAGATCTTTTGTACGTTCCGCTCGCAGATCCGTTTTCAGATCGATTTGCGTGTCGCCTGACTGGATTTCGGGGATTTTTTTGAGGGCGGAAAGTTCAGACATAGATTAAAGCTCCTTGTTCCTGTGAAGCGGCACAGGCGTGGGTTGGAACGCATTATTTTGAGACATCCTGAATAGGCCACGGCACATGCGCGCATTCAAGAAAAAGCGGAAAAGTTATTCACATTAACAAACGTGAATATTCCCCGGGAGTTACGGTGAAAAAACTTGGCTTCTGTGGATAAGGATTTTTTATTTCTCGGACTTGCAAACCGGATGCGAAACCGGGTGCGACGGGTAGATCGTCGCCGCCCATTTACGCACATTTTCCTTGCTCATTTCCGCCGCCTTTAAAACGCGGGGCGCATATTGAGAGCAGAAAATGTCGGGCCTTGCCTTGGCGGCGTCATTTGAAATTTTATTAGCGAAGCTGGTGCGCAGTGTATTCAAAGTGGCAATGGGTTTCGGGTCGCCGTTAATTTTGAAATAATCGATCAGGATGGTTTCATACTGGGCGAAGAGGTCGCCGTACTTGGCAGTGAATTCACGGTACATGGAATAAAGCGGCTGGCCGTGGCGCTTGCCCATGTGATTGCAGTTGAGGCCGATGACCATCAGTTCGCTGTGGATGCGGATGCCCTGCTCGGCCTCGGCTTCGGCGGCGGTATAGCATTTCCTGCCCGGTTGTTTATCGGGGTTAACGGTGAGCTCAAGCTCGGCAAAAGCTAATGAGGGCAGCATTACAACGCCCGTCAGAACAAACAGAAACACTCTTTTCATACACCGCTCCTCAGAATCCGAAGGCCCATGTCATATTATAATGGCCATTTTCCTGCAATATGTTTGTTTTTTGACCTTATTCCTGCTACGGAAATCGCATGACCGAACCCGCGCAAAAGAAGCTGTTTATCAAGACCTGGGGCTGCCAGATGAATGTCTATGACAGCAACCGGATGGCCGATGTTCTGGCCCCGCTGGGCTATAAGGCCGTCGATACGCCGGAAGGCGCAGATATGGTCATCCTAAATACCTGCCACATTCGTGAAAAAGCTACCGATAAAGTTTTTTCCGAGCTTGGCCGCTTGCGTGAGCATCAAGAGAAGAAAAAAGAAGATGGCGGACGGATGATCATGGCCGTGGCGGGCTGTGTTGCTCAGGCGGAAGGTGCCTTCATCGCCGAGCGTGCGCCTTATGTCGATATGGTTTTCGGTCCACAAACGTATCATGAACTGCCTGAAATGGTTGCAAAGGCCACAGGCGCATACGGCAAAAACAGAATTATAAACACGGACTTCCCGGCTGAATCTAAATTCGATTATCTGCCCGAGGAGCACCAGAGCACCGGTCCATCCGCGTTTCTTTCGATCCAGGAAGGGTGCGACAAGTTCTGCACCTTCTGCGTGGTGCCTTATACCCGCGGCTCGGAATATTCCCGTGATGTAAGCAAGATATTGTCTGAAGCTAAGAGACTGGTTGAAGGCGGATCGAAGGAAATCACGCTGCTGGGTCAGAACGTCAACGCCTTCCATGGCGAGGGGCCAGATGGAAAGGTCTGGGGCCTGGGCCGATTAATTAAAACCATGGCAGAAATGGACGGGCTGGAGCGCATTCGCTACACCACATCGCACCCCCGCGACATGGATGATGAATTGATCGAGACTCATGGCAGCGTTGACAAGCTTATGCCGTTCCTGCACCTACCCGTTCAGTCCGGCTCGGATAAAATTTTAGAGGCCATGAACCGCAAGCACACGTCGGACGATTACCGCCGGATTATCGACTGTCTCCGCGCCGCACGACCGGATATCGCTTTTTCGTCTGACTTCATCATCGGCTTTCCCGGAGAAACCGAAGAAGACCACGAAGCAACCATGCAGCTGGTGCGCGATGTCGGTTTTGCATCCTGTTACTCTTTTACTTACAGCGCACGCCCTGGCACGCCCGCTGCCAATATGAAGAACCTTGTTCACAGCAAGATTGCGAATGAACGCCTGCAAAAACTACAGGCTCTCATCCTCGAACAGCAGATTGCCTATAATAAGAAGTGCGTGGGTTTGACCCTGCCTGTGCTTCTCGACCGCAAGGGGAAACGCGTCGGCCAGATTCAGGGTCGCTCGCCTTATAACCAGTCGGTTTTCGTTACTGCCAATGAACGCCTGATGGGGCAAATCGTCGAGGTCCACATACAGGAGGGTTTCGACCAGTCCCTGACGGGCTCAATAAAACAGCATGAAACCGTGCTTAGGGCTTGATTGTTCAGGCTTTTCTTACATTTTAATCCTTATTGCTGTATAATGGGATTAACCTTGAAAGGATGCCTATTTGGCTGAAAACCAAGTTTTAGAGTTCAGGAATAACGACCTGGTTCCCCTCCTTTTTGGCGAGCGCAACGCGCATATCGCCCACCTTGAAAAAAAGCTCGGCATTTCAATTTCAGATCGCGGCAATCAATTAACCTTGTCCGGTGACAAAACTTCTGTCGAAAAAGCCGGCAAAGTTTTAAACTCGCTGTGGGAGATGCTGAATAAAAATCAGGATGTCGGCACGGCGGAGATCGACGCCGCCCTGCGTTTCCTGGATAGCAAAAAGACCAATGGCAAAAACGGCAAATATGAAATGAACGACGACAAGCTCGCCATTCACACAAAGAAAAAAACAATCGGCCCGCGCTCGCCGAACCAGGCGGTATACATCAAGACCATCCAGGAAAACGCGATGGTCTTTGGGCTTGGTCCTGCCGGTACGGGTAAAACCTATCTCGCGGTTTCAAGTGCCGTGAACATGTTCCTGAGCGGCGAGGTCGAGCGTTTGATTTTCTGCCGCCCGGCTGTTGAAGCGGGAGAACGCCTCGGCTTCCTGCCCGGCGACATGAAAGAAAAAGTCGATCCTTACCTCCGCCCTATATATGACGCGCTTCAGGATATGATGCCGATGGACATGCTGGTCAAGAAAATGGAAACCGGTGAGATCGAAGTTGCACCGCTGGCCTTCATGCGCGGACGCACGCTCAGCAATGCCTTTGTTATTCTTGATGAGGCTCAGAACACCACCGCGACACAGATGAAAATGTTCCTGACACGCATGGGCGAATCCTCGCGTATGGTGATCACGGGCGACCTGACCCAGACCGACCTGCCCGTCGGCATCAAATCGGGCCTGCGCGACGCGGTTGAAATTCTCGAGGGTGTCGATGAGATCAAATTCGTTCACTTCACCAAGGAAGACGTCATTCGCCACCCGCTTGTCGGCAAGATCGTCAACGCCTACGACAAGAAAAAATGACCGGCAAAAATAAATCACAAGGCGCGCTGCCGGATATCCAGCCGGACGTCAATGTCCTTTGCGCCGAATGGCCGGATATTTCGGATATCACCGAAAACGTGATCGAAGCTTTAAATGAAAATCTTGTCTTTCACGACTTTTCAGGACGCACGACCGAGATCAGCATCGTTCTTGCCGATAACGCGTTTATTCAAAGTCTCAACAGGACTTACCGGGGCAAAGACAAACCGACCAACGTCCTGTCCTTCCCACAGGATCCCGGCAGCGACGATAAAGTGACCAATCTGGGTGATGTTGTGCTGGCCTATGAAACCGTCAAAAAAGAAGCCATTTCACAAAAAAAGAGTTTCGAAAATCACGTTACGCATCTCCTGGTGCACGGAATTTTGCATTTGCTGGCTTACGACCATGAAAACGATGCCGAGGCCGAGGAGATGGAATCGCTGGAAATCCGCGTTCTGGAAAGCCTTGGCATAAAAAACCCTTACTAACATATTGTGAAATCGCCCCCCGGCTTTATATTATGTCCCTATGCCTGACCCCCAAAGTAACCCGCCCGGAACACTGCCGGACCTGACGCCCCCCAGACAAAACACTCTCCTTAAATGGATCAAGAGTCTTGCGAAGCCCGCTGCGGCGGAAAACGCTAATGCGCCCGCCAGCAATAACGGTGTAAATCCGGCCTATGATTTCATCACCAGCCATGAGCGCATCCTGCTCTCTAATATTTTAAAGCTGCGCGAGCTTAAGGTGATTAACGTCATGGTGCCGCGCGCCAACATCGTCGCCATCGAAGTCGATACATCACCGAAGGAATTGCTGGCGCTGGTTGCCGAGAAGCAGTACAGCCGCATTCCCGTTTACCGCGACACGCTGGATGATGTGCTCGGCACCATTCACGCCAAGGACGTGCTCAGCGCCGTTGCGCGTGGTGAGCAGCCGACTATCAAGAAACTGATTACCGATATTCCTATCGTCTCGCCTGCCATGACCATTCTCAACCTGCTCCTGAAAATGCGCCAGAGCAGCCGCCATATGGCGCTGGTCGTCGATGAATATGGCGGTATCGACGGATTGGTGACTATCGGCAACGTGATTGAAGCCATTGTCGGCGAGATTGATGATGAGCATGCCGTGGATGAAATCCCGCAGCTTGTAGTTCACGATGACGGCTCGGTGCTTGCCGATGCGCGCATGCCGGTTGAGGAATTCGACAACCGCTTCGGGCAGGTTCTGACGGATGAGGAAAGAAATGTCAGCGATACACTGAGCGGTCTCGTATTCTTCCTGGCGGGGCGCATCCCCGCACGCGGGGAAATCATTACGCATCACACCGGGATGTTATTTGAAGTGATCGATGCCGGGCCGCGGCGTATTAACCTGCTCCGCATCAGCAATATCCCTTCCCTGCCCGCGCCGGAATAAAAATGAAACTTCATGTGCTGATTGAAAAAGCCAACCGACCGCAGCGTGCCCTGGCGTGCTTTGCGCTCGGCGCTCTGGGTGCGCTCGGTATGGCACCCTATAATGCGTGGCCGGTTCTTATTCTCTGCCTTTCCGCTTTTTATCTTTTGATAGACCGCACGCGCTTGCCGCGCGGCGCATTCATTTACGGCTGGCTGTTTGCCTTCGGTTATTTTTTCACCGGGCTGTTCTGGGTCAAGAATGCGTTATTGGTCGACGGAAACCCGTTTTCGTGGATATGGCCGCTGGCGGTCGCGGGCCTGCCCTCCCTGCTCGCGTTTTTTATCGCGACTGGCGCATGGGCGGCGAAACGTTTTGCCGATCTCAAAACCGGTGCAGGGTTTCTGGCGTTCACAGCCTTTATAGCCTTGGTCGAGTGGGGCCGCGGATTTGTATTAACCGGTTATCCGTGGAACCTGTTCGGCTATACATGGGCCGGAACACCACCAATGATCCAGACCGTCGCCGTCGGCAATATTTATTTCCTGACATGGCTGACGATTTTCTGGTTCTCATTGCCGGGATTTTTGTTTCTGAGGACGCTACAGAAAAAAGAAAAAACGGTATTCATTGTGGCGGCACTCGGTAGCTTTGCTTTATGCATGATCTTCGGCATCGTCCGCCTGCAGACGGCACAAATCACAAATGTTCCGAATGTCGACATCCGCATCGTCCAGCCTGACATCGAGCAGTCCGAAAAATGGGACCGCTCGAAAACAGGCCAGCATTTCCTGAAATCGATTCAACTTTCACAACCCGCGGAAGGATCGAAAAACAAAACGATTATCGTCTGGCCGGAAACAGCGATGGGGTTCTGGCTCGCCGAAGATCCGCAGGCGGTTCAGTATATAACCGACACGCTTCAGGCCTATCCCGGCGGCGCGGTTCTGATGACCGGCATGCTCCGTCATGAGCGGGAAACGAAATCCTATTTCAATTCGCTGGTCATGTTCGACGCGGAAGGCAAAATTTCGAATGTTTACGATAAATATCACCTCGTCCCGTTCGGCGAATATATTCCATTCCAGAAATGGATTCCGCTTAAGCCGGTCGTCGAGTTCACAGGTTTCATCCTCGGCTCGGGTGTTAAAACGTTCGAAGCCTTCGGCCTGAGATACAGCCCGGTGATCTGTTATGAGATTATATTCTCAGGCAAGGTTGTGGGACCTGATACGCCGGACTTTATTATCAATGTCACCAACGATGCGTGGTACGGCATCAGCGCCGGGCCGCACCAGCATTTCACTCAGGCCGTCTTCCGCGCAGTGGAGGAAGGAATACCCGTGATTCGGGCTGCAAACACCGGTTTAAGCGGTTTAATTGATCCTTTAGGTCAGGTTCACGGTCTATCCCCACTTTTCGAACAATATGAAAAAACACTTGCGCTCCCGCATAAAAATATGATTTTTAGGAACAATAATTTAATCAAGAACGTTATTTTTACAGGGATGGTGCTGCTTTTTACCGCTTTCGGATACATCGTCCGGCGCAGGAACCTTGCGACCGGCTAAACACCCGGAATGATGAGTATGGTTGAATAAACAGATGGTAAAAACACCTGAGGTTAGTTGCACACTGTCGTAGGCGCACTATATGTCTATAAAGGTGTATTAGAATTTACTAAAAAATCAGGAAGAACAAAATTAATGGCTTCACACGCGAGAAAAACCAAAGGCACACCGGATCCGGTCGACGTTCACGTCGGGCAACGTCTGCGTGTACGCCGTTCCCTCCTGGGCCTCAGCCAGGAGAAACTGGCTGAATCGATCGGCCTGACCTTCCAGCAAATCCAGAAATACGAGCGCGGCATGAACCGTATCAGCGCCGGACGCCTGTATCAGTTCAGCAAAATCCTTGAAGTTCCGGTCACATATTTTTATGACCAACTCGGCAATGCAGCCAAGGCTTATTCTTCGGCGACATATGGTTTAGCTGATAACGACCAGGAAGAGTTCGCGGCGGGCGACCTTATGCAGAACAAGGAAACCCTTGATCTCGTTCGCGCCTTTTACACCATCGATAATCCTGAAATCCGCAAGGACATCCTCAAATTCGTCAAATCGATGGCAAACCGCATGGGCGGCGAAGCCGAATCCGAATAGAATAATCTCTTGAATCCTGCTCTCTGAAACATTAACCTGCACGGGTTGTTTTACGAAAACCACCCTAGAGAGCGGAAGAACCTTATGAATAAAGCCAACGATTCCAAGAAGCCCATTCCTTTGCCGTCAGCTGACCTCAAAGATTTTATTTTCACATCCGAGTCCGTGTCTGAAGGACACCCGGACAAAGTCTGCGACCGCATTTCCGATTCAGTCCTCGACCTGTTTCTCGCGCATGACCCGGTCGCGCGCGTCGGCTGCGAAACTTTCGCGACGACCGATTTCGTTCTCGTTGGCGGTGAAGCGCGCAGCTCCAGAGAAATCACCTCTGCAATGATTGAAACGGCGGCGCGCGATGCGATCCGCAATATCGGTTACGAGCAGGAAGGTTTTAACTGGAAGACAGTTAAAATCGATGTCCGCCTGCACAAGCAATCTGCCGATATCGCGCAGGGCGTTGATGCCGCCGGCAACAAGGACGAAGGCGCTGGCGACCAGGGCATCATGTTCGGTTACGCCTGCGATGAAACGCCGGCTTTCATGCCTGCGCCAATTTATTATTCACACGCAATCTTGCGCTCACTGGCAGAAGCCCGCCATTCTGGCGCCCTGCCCGAGCTCGAGCCGGATGCGAAATCGCAGGTTACGCTTCAATATAAAAACGACCGTCCTGTCGGCGCGGCTGCTGTCGTTGTTTCGACGCAGCACAAAGACGGGCTCAGCCAGTCAGATGTCAAAGAAATCGTTCGTCCTTACGTTCGCAATATCCTGCCTGATGGCTGGATGCCGAAAGAAGACGAATTCTACGTCAACCCGACAGGCCGCTTCGTTATCGGCGGTCCGGTCGGCGATGCCGGTCTCACGGGACGCAAGATTATCGTCGACACTTACGGCGGCGCGGCTCCGCATGGCGGCGGTGCGTTCTCCGGCAAAGACCCGACGAAAGTCGACCGTTCGGCTACTTACGCCGCGCGTTACCTCGCGAAAAATATTGTCGCCGCCGGTTACGCGAAGGCCTGCACGATCCAGCTTTCGTATGCGATTGGTGTATCGAAGCCGATTTCGCTGTACCTGAATACGCATGGCACGGGCAATGCGCCGGAAGCGGTGATCGTTAACGCAATCAACCAGCTGATCGATCTGTCGCCCCGCGGCATTCGCGAACACCTGAAACTGAACCGCCCGATTTACGCACGCACCGCGGCGTACGGCCACTTTGGCCGCGACCCCGATCCGGATGGCGGTTTCTCATGGGAAAAGCTGGATCTTGTCGAACAGCTCCGCAAAGTCCTCGGCTAACGCCGACGATCATTCATCATTAAAGAGACGTTTATGGGGCCGCCGCATGGGGCGGCCTCTCAAGAAAGATCGCCTGCATGCGATTGAAAAAATCCTGCCTGTCGTCGCCATTCCGGAAGACAAAATCACTGACGCGCGCGATCTCGATCCCGCTTCGTTATTCCTGAAGCCGTTCAGCGATTACTGGTTCGAAATCGGGTTCGGTAACGGCGAGCATCTGATTGCACTGAAGAATGGATTTGCTGATGTCGGGTTTATCGGTGCGGAGCCGTTCGTCAACGGCATGGCGAATTTTCTCAAAGACCTTGATTGTCATTCCGGCGAAAGCCGGAATCCTGTTGACGATTCCCCACCCGATCCCGGCTTCCGCCGGGATGACATCTTGGGGAATGTCCGCGTTCACATGGACGATGCGATGATGATCGTTCGTTCGCTGAAAGATAAATCACTCGGGCGGATTTATATTCTCAATCCCGATCCGTGGCCGAAGACGCGGCATCACAAGCGCCGGATCGTTTCGCAGGCTAATCTCGATGAATTTGCGCGGGTGCTGAAGCCGGGCGGAAAATTGGTATTGGCGACTGATGTCGATGATTTAGCTGAATGGATGGTCACGCAGTGCATGATCCACCCGGCTTTTGAATGGACGGCGCATTCCTCAAAAGACTGGCAGACACCGCCCGCCGAATGGATCGAGACGCGCTATGCGTTCAAGGGCAAGCAGGCCGGACGGCGGCAGACGTTTCTGATATTTAAAAACCTTGCCAAGCCTCTGAAATAGGCATATATAAACCGCATCATCCCAATATTGCTAAAACGATATGGATGGGCTTAATAAAAGCCCGGGCAAAAACCCGTGCCTAAACGACTGATAATACAAGGTTTTATGCGCTCGACGCCGCTTGAGAACAGGATTGCAGAAATCGCCCGCCCCGCCGCTGCGGATATGGGGCTGGAGATTGTTTCTGTGAAAATCCTCGGCGAAGGCGGCGGCACGAATGTCCAGGTGCTGGCGGAGAACCCGGCGACTAAAAATTTGGGCGTCGAAGACTGCACGAAACTGAGCAAGGCGCTCTCCGCCCTGCTCGATGTCGAGGACCCGATCAACGGTGCGTACCGTCTCGAGGTCAGCTCGCCGGGTATCGACCGCCCGTTGGTGAAAATCGAGGATTTCGAAACCTACAAAGGTTTCGAAGCGAAACTGGAGAGCGATATGCCCGTCGATGTAACCGGGCAAAAAAGATTTAAAGGCGTTTTACGTGGCGTGAACGGTCAATCTGTTGTAATCGAGACCGAGCAAGGCACCGCTGAAATTCCTTTTACCGCCCTTAACAAGGCAAAACTGGTTTTAAACGACAAACTGCTTAAACAAACCTCGAAAGGTATTAACTAAAAGGTGAACCATGGAACTGCTGCAAGTCGCTGATAACGTCGCAAGAGAAAAAAATATTGATCGTGAAATCGTCATCGGGGCGATGGAAGAAGCCATTCAAAAGGCGGGCCGCTCGAAATACGGCCACGATCATGACATCCGCGCGCATATTGACCGCCGCTCGGGCGTTATCGAACTGAAGCGCTACCGCCAGGTCATGGAAGACGGCGCGCTCATCGAAAACGAAGTCGCGCAGCTTACCGCAGCGCAGGCCAAAAAAATCAGCGCAACCGCTAAACCCGGTGAATTCATCATCGACGATCTGCCGCCGCTTGATTTCGGCCGCATCGCCGCCCAGACCGCGAAACAGGTCATCATGCAGAAAGTGCGTGAAGCCGAGCGTTCGCGCCAGTACGGCGAATTCAAGGACAAGGTTGGCGAAATCGTCAACGGCGTTATCAAGCGCGTCGAATACGGCAACGCGACCATCGACATTCAAGGCCGCGCAGAGGCTTTATTGAGACGCGATGAAACGCTGCCGCGCGAGCACCTGAAAAACGGCGACCGCGTCCGTGCGATCATTTATGAAGTCCGTGAAGAACAGCGCGGCCCGCAGATTTTCCTGTCGCGTACGCACCCGGAATTCATGGCGAAACTGTTCATGCAGGAAGTGCCGGAAATCTATGACGGCATCATCACGATCAAAGCCGTCGCCCGCGACCCGGGTTCACGCGCCAAAATCGCGGTGGTTTCCCGTGATTCATCCATCGACCCTGTCGGCGCCTGCGTCGGTATGCGCGGCTCCCGCGTTCAGGCCGTCGTCGGCGAACTGCAAGGCGAGAAAATCGACATCGTGCCGTGGACGGACGATATCGGCTCCTTCGTCGTCAGCGCGCTGCAGCCTGCAACGGTTGTTAAAGTTGTTCTTGATGAAGACAAGAAACGCATGGACGTTGTCGTGCCGGACGAGCAGCTTTCGCTCGCCATCGGTCGCCGCGGCCAGAACGTGCGCCTTGCTTCCATCCTTACCGGCTGGGATATCGACATCCTGACGGAAGCCGAGGAATCGGCCCGCCGCGCGGAAGAACTCAAGACACGCTCCGCTCTCTTTATCGAGGCGCTGGACGTCGACGATGTTATTGCCCACCTCCTGGTTGCGGAAGGTTTCGCGACTGTCGAGGAACTGGCGGATACGTCTGTCGATGAACTGAACCGCATTCAGGGTTTCGAAGAAGAGATCTCGAACGAACTGGTTACGCGTGCCCAGACCTTCCTGGCTGCCAAGAAAAAAGAACTTGAGCAGAAGCAGAAAGAACTCGGCATGAAAGACGACCTGGTCAGCATCGAGGGTCTATCCCCTGCGCAGCTTATCAAGATCGGCGAAGCCGGCATCAAGACACGCGACGATCTCGCGGATCTTGCCGCTGACGAGCTGGTTGAAATGCTGGGCGCCGGTCAAATCACCGAAAAAGATGCCAACGTGGTCATTATGAACGCGCGGGCGCACTGGTTTGCTGATGAGCAGGCCGCAACAACACAAACGGAAGAGCAACCGGCTTAATTGTACGCAGGCGACGTTCTGGTGTATAAAGCACGCTGGTAAGGACACATGACGGAAACTAAAGACAAAGCAGAAGACGGCAAGAAACTCACGCTCGGTGCCAAAGGCACGCTGAGCCTGAAAGGCAATGCCGGACAGCTTCGTCCGAACATGGGTCAGTCCTCCGGCGGGTTTTCGGTAGAGGTTCGCCGCAAGCGCAGCGGACCTTCCACCACCCAGGACCAGCAGCAACAGGACGATGTGCAACTGACGAGCGAGGAGCGCGATTCCCGTGCCCGCGCTCTTCAGAATGCCATGGCCGACGGCGCAAGACCGAAAACCAATCTTCCCAAGCGCCGTACGATTGAAGACGTCAAAAAGGAAGAAATCATCAAGGCGGAAGCCGCTCCTGACGCCGCGGCAAGCGAACTTGAAGAAATGCGCCGCATCGAGCAGGCGGAACGCGGAGACAAACCGGCTGCTCCGGGCTTCGTACGCCCGAGTGACGCGGCACGCCGCGGTCGTCCCGGTGGCGAGGAAGAAAGCAGCGGCGGCGGATTCCGCGACCGCTTCAAGAAACCACCGCCCCGCCCGCAAAAGCGTATGACGCCCGATCAGCGCGGTGGACGTTTGACCGTTGCGCAGGCACTTAACGAAGATTATGAACGCGTTCGCGGCAAATCACTCGCAGCGCAGAAACGCGCGCGCGAAAAAGCCCGCCTTGCAGCTCTTGGCGCACAGGAACCGGCGCAGAAAATCCTGCGCGAAGTTATTCTTCCTGAAATCCTGACTGTCGGCGAACTGGCCAACCGTATGGCCGAGCCCGGCAGCGAAGTGATCAAGGCGCTGATGAAAATGGGCGTCATGGCGACAATCAATGAACCAATCGATGCCGATACGGCGGAACTGATCGCCGGAGAGTTCGGCCACAAGGTTAAACGCGTTACCGAAGCTGACGTTGAAATCGGCATGGAAGGTACGTTGGACACAGAGACCGATCTTCTGCCCCGTCCTCCCGTTGTCACCATCATGGGTCACGTCGACCACGGTAAAACCTCTCTGCTAGATGCGCTGCGTCATACAGACGTCGTAGCAGGCGAAGCCGGCGGCATTACGCAACATATCGGCGCTTACCAGGTAACCCTGAAATCCGGAGCGAAGATTACCTTCCTCGACACGCCCGGCCACGCGGCGTTCACCGAGATGCGCGCACGCGGCGCCAACGTCACGGATATCGTCGTTATCGTCGTATCCGCTGAAGACAGCATCATGCCCCAGACGATTGAATCGATCAGCCACGCCCGCGCGGCGAAAGTGCCGATCATTATCGCGATCAACAAGATCGATATGCCGTCCGCCGATGCGCAAAAAGTGCGTCAGGACCTTCTTCAATATGAAGTGGTGGTCGAGGAAATGGGCGGCGACGTCCAAACGGTCGAAGTTTCGGCCAAGAAAAAAACAAATCTCGACAAGCTGGAAGAAGCCATTCTCCTTCAGGCCGAAGTTCTTGAGCTGAAGGCTAACCCGAACCGCGAAGCCCACGGTTTCGTCGTGGAATCCAAGCTGGAAAAAGGCCGTGGCTCCGTTGCCACCGTCCTGATCCAGAAGGGCACGCTGAAAGTCGGCGATATTTTTGTTGCGGGTAAAGAATCAGGCCGCGTCCGCGCCATCGTCGATGATCGTGGCCAGAATATTCAAAAAGCCCTGCCCGGCCAGCCGGTCGAGGTTCTCGGTTTCGGCGGCACGCCGGATGCAGGCGATACGTTCACTGTTGTCGGCGATGAGAACAAGGCGCGCGAAATTGCCGATTACCGTCAGCGTAAAAAACGCGAAATGCAGGCCACGAAAGCCGTCAAAGGCCGCACGACCATGGAAGACCTTCTGCTTATCAAGCAGGAAGGCGAGAAAACCACCCTGCCCGTCGTCATCAAGGGCGACGTGCACGGATCAGTTGAAGCCATTGCCGGCTCGCTGCAGAAAATGGTTGATGACAACCAGGGCATTGCCGTACAGGTCCTGCATAGCGGCGTCGGCGGGATTACTGAATCCGACGTTACCCTCGCTCGCGCATCGGGCGGTATCATTATCGGCTTTAACGTCCGCGCCAACAACCAGGCCCGCGACCTCGCGCAGCGCGACGCCGTGCAGATCCATTACTACAACATCATTTACAACATCATCGACGACGTAAAAGCGATCCTGACCGGCATGCTTTCCCCGACCAAGCGCGAGGAATATATCGGCCAGGCGCAGGTCAAGCAGGTCTTCAACATCACCAAGGTCGGCAAAATCGCTGGCTGTATGGTCATGGAAGGCTGGGTCAAGCGCGGCGCGAAAGTCCGCTTGCTCCGCGACAACGTTGTCATTCACGAAGGTACGCTCAAAACCCTCAAGCGCTTCAAGGATGAAGTCAAAGAGGTCAAGGAAGGCACGGAATGCGGTATGGCATTCCAGGATTACGACGACCTGAAAGACGGCGACGTTATCGAGTGCTACCAGATCGTAGAAGAAGCCCGCACGGTCACGTAAATGCGTAACAGCAAAACCAGTGAACCCACGCAGCGCCAGCTCCGGGTCGGCGAACAAATCCGCCACATCCTTGCGGAAACTATGCAGCGCGGTCATTTTAATGAAGCAGTCCTGATCGACGCGCATCTAAGCATCTCCGAGGTAAAACTCAGCCCTGATCTCAAACACGCCACGGCCTATGTCATGGCTCTGGGCGGCGTCAATATGGATGAAATCCTCCCGGCGCTGAATAAAGACCGAAACGTTTTCAAAAAAGAAATCGCGCGGAATGCCGGTTTGCGTTTCACGCCGACAATCCGCTTTGTGGCCGATAATTCCTTCAACGAAGCGGAGAAGATCGAAAACATCCTCCGTGAAATTCACGCCGAAAAAGAATAGCCATGGCCCGCAAACGCAAAGGCGACAAAATCGACGGCTGGATCAACCTCGATAAGCCTCTCGGTTTAACTTCAACTCAGGCGATGGCGAAAGTGCGCTGGCTAATGAAGGCACAGAAGGCCGGGCATGCCGGAACGCTTGACCCCCTCGCCTCAGGCATTCTTCCCATCGCTCTTGGCGAAGCGACGAAAACGATTTCCTACATCCAGGACGGGCTGAAAACCTATTCCTTTACCGTGCAATGGGGCGAGCAGCGCGACACGGATGACGGCGAAGGCAAAGTCATCGCGACATCGGACGCCCGCCCGTCGAAAGAACAAATTGAATCGATCCTGAAGAATTACAGCGGGACGATCATGCAGACGCCGCCCAAATTCTCGGCGATCAAAATAGACGGCGCACGCGCCTATGACCTCGCCAGAGACGGCGAAGAGGTCGAACTGAAAGAGCGCGAGGTTTATATCGAAAGCTTCGAAATAATCTGTCATCCTGAGCGCAGCGAAGGATCTCACAGCCACCAAGGGGATTCTTCGCTATCGCTCAGAATGACAAGTGAAGGGATGGACCAAACCTCCTTCCGCATGGTCTGCGGCAAGGGCACCTATGTCCGGTCTCTGGCCCGGGATATGGGCCGGGAATTGGGGTGTCTGGGCTATATAACCGCCCTGAAACGCGAGAAAGTAGGCCCTTTTACGCTGGAATCCTCTATTTCTCTGGACAAACTGGCGGGTTTGGACGATATTGCCCGCCTCAACGAGGCCGTTTTACTCCCCCTTGAGACCGCGCTGGACGACATCCCGGCGTTGGCCGTAAGGGAGGATGAAGCAGCCAGATTGAGAAACGGGCAAGTTCTCGCCTTCATATCTCGCCCCGACTTCGAGCGTCTTGGACGCGCAGGTCTCGACGGGACGCTTCAAGAAGCGCTGGTGACGTGTAACAGCAAACCGGTAGCACTTGTGGAAGCAGAAGGACCGGAAGTCAGACCCGTTCGGATTTTAAACATATAACCCCGAAAAGGAGTACACGATGTCGGCATTACAGAAGAGCGCAGAGCGCAAAGCAAAAGTCATTCAGGAATACCAGACCGAGAAAAACGACACCGGTTCGGCCGATGTGCAGATTGCCATCCTCACCGACCGCATTAATTACCTGTCGGAACACCTCCAGACGCACAAGAAAGACGTTCACAGCCGCCGCGGCCTTCTGATGATGGTTGCCAAGCGCCGTAAGCTTCTCGACTACCTGAAGCGCACGAGCAACGACCGTTACCAGAGCCTGATCGAGCGCCTGAATATCCGCCGCTAATCAGCAGAATTCACAAAAACGCCCCCGGTTAATATCGGGGGCGTTTTTTATTTCAGGAAACTTTTCCTGATGTCAGGCGTTAGTGCCCCGGAAGCTTAATATTCAAGGGAGTTTATGATGAATAATAGAAACACACTTATAGGTCTGGTTATCGTTGTTCTGGTGGTTGTTGCTGGCTATCTGGTTCTGAACCAGCCCGACCAGCGCAGCACCGGTGAACATATCGGCGATGCTATCAGCAATCTTGATGAAGGTGTTGATGACGCTACGCGTGAACTTGAAGACCGCACGCCTGCCGAGCGTATCAAAGATGACATCAATGATGCCACGGATGGCAGCCCGGAATAATTAATTTACAGCTAAACAAAAACCCCGCTTCGGCGGGGTTTTTTTATTACTGCGCCGGAGCCGGTGCAGGTTGCTCTGCAACCCTGACCTTCACCTTGCATGGCAGGGTGATTTTATAAGTCCAGACGTGATGGCGGCGAAGGGCGACGACGGGGAAATCATATTCCGTTCCCGGCGTTTCCGATTGATGTTCTTCCGTGAATTTTTTGACTTCTGCGGCGCTGGCGGGAGCGGCCAAAGCTGTCTCACAGACTTTTTCCAGTTCCTCACCCTTGATATTTTTAACGCGCGCCGATTCAGACTTCATATGGTTGATGAATATGAAGGCATCGGCGGCAAAAGCGCCAACAGCAAGCAGTACGACAATCAGTATAATTTTTACAGTCTTACTCATTTAAAAAGTACCTTTCCAAAATCTTGCCTTTATCCAGTTTAAACACAAGCGGTATGCCCGTTGGAAATTCGGCGTCGTTAATTGTCTCCGGCGTTTCAGCGCCCAGAATGATCAATACGGCGCGCAGGGAATTGCCATGCGCCGCGATCAGTACATTCTCGCCCTTTTCCAGCAACGGCTTGATGTTTCCATTGAAATAAGGCCGTACGCGTTTTTCCACGACATCGCCAAGGCATTCTCCGCCGGGCGGTGCCACATCATACGAACGGCGCCAGATATGGACTTGTCCCGCGCCATATTTTTCGCGGGTTTCGTCCTTGTTCAAACCTGTGAGATCACCGTAATCACGCTCGCGCAGATCATCGTGGCGAACCATTTCATTGAAAAGTTCTGGCTGGCCGGACGCTGCGAGTGCCATCTGGGCGGTGCGGTTGGCCCTGGTCTGGGTCGAGCTGAAGACATGATCGAAACTCAAACCGGCTTTTTTGATCATTTCGCCAGCCTTTTTGGCCTCTTCCTCGCCAATTTTCGTCAAATCGACATCCTTGAACCCCGTAAAGCGGTTTTCGAGGTTCCACTGGCTCTGGCCATGCCTTAAAAGTACTAGGTAATTCATTATATTAGCGCCTTTTGACCTAAAGATTCCTTTGACTTTGGTTATAAATAATGGCATTTGTATGCGCAGTAAAGAGGCGGGAATGGCCCTGTTTCCCGGTTGACTGTTGAACCCACCCCAAAGTGGTTTCCACTGTCCGCCCGGAACCAGTTCCCCGCTCCCACCGAACATACAATCACCTCCCGTAAAGGTACGGGAGGGGTCAAATCATATAAGGAAATAAAAACTATGTTTAATATATTTAGAAAAGAAATCGATTTCGCAGGTAAAACAATTATCCTCGAAACCGGTAAAATCGCCCGTCAGGCTGACGGCGCCGTTCTCGCCACGATGGGCGAAACCTCTGTTCTTTGTGCCGTTACCGGCGCCAAGAGCGTGAAAGAAGGCCAGGATTTCTTTCCCCTCACGGTTCACTACCAGGAAAAAACCTATGCAGCCGGTAAAATCCCCGGCGGTTTCTTCAAGCGCGAAGCGCGTCCGTCTGAAAAAGAAACGCTGACCTCCCGCCTGATCGACCGCCCGATCCGCCCGCTGTTCCCTAAAGACTTCTATAACGAAGTCCAGGTGATCGCGACCGTGATATCACACGATCTCGAAAACGACCCGGACATGGTCGCCCTCATCGGCTGTTCCGCAGCCCTCACGATTTCGGGCATCCCGTTCATGGGTCCGATCGGCAGCGCGCGCATCGGCTACATCAATGGCCAGTTCGTCATCAACCCGACCATGTCGGAGATGAAAGAGAGCGCACTGGACCTGATTGTCGCAGGCACCAAGGAAGGCGTCCTGATGGTTGAATCCGAAGCGAAAGAGCTTTCGGAAGAAATCATGCTGGATGCGGTGACAAAGGGCTGGAAATCCTTTCAGCCGGTTATCGACGGTATTATCGATCTCGCCGAAATGTGCGCGAAAGAGCCGTGGCCGATCACCGAGACGCCTGCTCACCTCAAAAAACTCAGCGCCGATATCAAATCCGGCTATGAGAAAGAAGTGCGCGATGCTTACGCGATCACCAACAAGGCGGAGCGTTATGCCGCTGTCGGTGCCGCGAAGAAAAAAGCGGTTGCCCAGTTCAAAAGCGATGAAATCAACGATAACACGGTTATCTCCAAGTTCAAGGAACTGGAATCCGACGTTGTTCGCGGCAACATCCTGAAAACCGGCCGCCGTATCGATCAGCGCGACACGAAGACTGTCCGCCCGATCGTTGCAGAAACCGGCATCCTGCCCCGTACGCATGGCTCCGCCCTGTTCACACGCGGTGAAACCCAGGCGCTTGTGGTTACCACGCTTGGCACCGGCCAGGACGAGCAGATCATTGATGCGCTGGAAGGCGAATACAAACAGCGCTTCATGCTCCACTATAACTTCCCTCCCTACTCTGTCGGCGAAGCCGGTCGTATGGGTCCTCCGGGCCGCCGCGAAATCGGTCACGGTAAACTCGCATGGCGTGCGATTAACCCGCTCTTGCCGTCTGTCGAGGATTTCCCGTACACGATGCGCGTGGTCTCCGAGATCACGGAATCGAACGGATCAAGCTCGATGGCAACCGTTTGCGGCACCTCGCTCGCTCTTATGGATGCGGGCGCACCGTTGAAAGCCCCGGTAGCCGGTATCGCCATGGGCCTCATCAAGGAAGGCAATGAATTCGCCGTCCTGTCCGATATTCTCGGCGATGAAGACCATCTCGGCGACATGGACTTCAAAGTCGCGGGAACCGAAAACGGCATCACCGCCCTGCAGATGGACATCAAGATTACCTCGATCACCGAGGAAATCATGAAAATCGCCGTCAACCAGGCGAAAGAAGGCCGCCTGCACATTCTCGGCGAAATGAACAAAGCATTGACCGAAGCGCGCGGCGAGCTCTCGAAGTTCGCACCGCAGATCGTCACGCTGAAAATCCCGACGGATAAAATCCGCGAGGTTATCGGTACGGGCGGTAAGGTCATTCGCGAAATCTGCGAAGTGTCCGGCGCGAAAGTGGATATCGAGGATGACGGCACGATCAAGGTATCGGCCGTTAATGCCGACGCTATCGAGAAAGCCGTCAATATGATCAAGGGCATCACGGAAGAACCCGAAGCCGGCAAGGTCTATAGCGGTAAAGTCGTGAAAACCATGGAATTCGGCGCGTTCGTCAATTTCATGGGCGCAAAGGACGGCCTCGTTCACATCTCCGAACTGGCCGACCAACGCGTTGCGCAAACCACCGATGTCGTCAATGAAGGCGACCAGGTGAAAGTCGTCGTGCTCGGCATGGATGACCGCGGCAAGGTAAAACTGTCGATGAAGCGCGTTAATCAGGAAAACGGCGAGATCATCGGCGAACTTCCTTCACCTGATGAAGTATCCGCACCGCGTCCCCGCCGTGAAGGCGGAGACCGTGATCGCGGACGCGACCGTGGCCCGCGCCGTAACCGGGGTTAATCGAAAACGCGTCATTGCGAGGGAGCAAAGCGACCGAAGCAATCCATCTTTTTTAGAAACTACTGGATTGCTTCGTCGGCCTTAAAGGCCTCCTCGCAATGACGGAAATAAACAAATGCCCGCCCTCAAAAGCGGGCATTTTTACAGGCTAAAACCAGACCTCGACGCCGTAATTCCATGCGAGCTCTTCACCCGCCTTGATATTGCGAAGAGCAAAGACCGTAATAAGATTTTTTTCCAGATCAGATTCAAGCCGGATATTCGGCTTTGCGCTGTGGTTGTAAAGCATGAGATAACCAAGGCCTAAAGCGTATTTTTTATTCCTGTTATTTTCATCCCAGTCCAGCACCCAGCCATCCGGGGCCTCATCCTTCGGCACGTTCTTTGACTTCATCGTCACGACAGGCGAGACCTCGATAATTTCGCCCTTTTTTATATTGCGGGTTGTAAAAACGCCCCTGCCCTTGGTCGGCACAGCCTTCCAGATAATGTGTGCGCCTTTTAATCCGTAGCTATTTCTTTTCCTGGTCATTCCGTTCTCCAAAGCCAGATATTCCTATATCTTTTTATGGAGGGTTGCCATGAAAGATTTTGAAAAATAAAAGCCCGGCTTTTGGCCAGGCTTTCACGTTTGCTGCACGAAACAGATGAGTCTCAGGCTTGAGAAATCACAAGGCGCGCATTTTTGTATTAGTGTTTAAATTTAATGGTCCTAACCGAGGTTCCAATCGTGGCGCAGGGCGTAGAGTAATATATTTCTCTCGGCAGATTCGGCCTGAACCTCAGCAATTCTATTTGTGCCCTCGTCATCCTTCCGTTTGCCCTCTTTAACCATATCCAGCACAAGTACGGTTTTCAGGTCCTTGACTGCGTCGCACGTACGCACGTGCGCTTCAAAGCTTGTGTCATCTATTTCTCTTTCGACGCCAGCAGCCACGGCTAAAAACGCCAGTTTCACGAGACCTTCTTTTTTCAGTCCCTCAATTACATCGCTCATACCGGTGCTCTCGGGTTTTTTTAGTTTAATAAAATATGTCAGCAATTCTGCGCGCGAGTTATTATGCGTTTCAGGGGAAGAAATCGACTGTCCTGTACGCTCTCTTGCTGTTTCGATTTTATGTGCTGTTTTTTTACGTGTCATTTATTTACTCCGGTTTTTCTTCGAGATGGTTTCTTTTAGATTATGTCAAAATATTATGCAACTACTACTTGCCCGTATATGAATTTATTCCTACAATACCGGAATGAAAAACAGGTGTGAAACAGCGCCGGAACCATTACTTCGTTTAAAACAGGGGCCGGAACGAGCTCATAAAAAATCCTTTATTATCAAAGAGCATACCCACCCCCCTAGGTCTTTTTGGCCAAACGAACTATAAAGCGCCATGCTTGAGCAGATCATCCTCTTCATAGCCTCCCTCTTCGCGAACACGATGTCGGCCTTTGCCGGCGGTGGCGCGGGGCTGGTGCAGTTCCCGGTTCTTTTATTCCTCGGTCTGCCGTTTTCCGTGGCGCTGGCGACGCACAAGGTTGCCACGGTCGCGCTCGGGCTCGGCTCCACCTACCGCTATTTCAAAAATCCCGGCGATTACGACTGGAAAATAGCTGGCTGGATTTTGCTGTGCGGTGTGCCGGGCACAATTCTCGGCGCGTTCATCATCGTCCAGACGCCCGACCGCATCGCCGAATTGTGTCTCGGCATCATCACCATCAGCATCGGTATTTATTCGGCGTGCCGGAAAACGATGGGCCTGATGTCCGAGCCGAAGAACCGCGACCTGAAAGGTTATCTGATCGGCGGCGCTCTCATGTTCCTGATCGGTGTTTACAACGGCTCGCTCTCGTCCGGCAGCGGCATGTTCCTGACGTTACTGCTCATTCTCTGGTACGGGTTCGATTACAAAAGCGCCGTGATGTACATGATCACGGCCGGGGGCCTGTTCTGGAACGCGAGCGGCGCGGTTTCCGTTGTCGCGTTCGGCCAGTATATCGAATGGAGCTGGATGCCCGCCCTTTTGCTGGGCTCTTTTTTGGGTGGCTATCTGGGCTCGCATCTTGGTATTTTAAAAGGCAGCACATGGATCAAGCGCGCCTTCGAGGCCGTGACGATTTTAACAGGCCTGTATTTGTTAGTGAGATATTTTTATGGCGCTTAAACTTCCCAAAATCATCGGTCACCGCGGCGCGGCGGCTTATGCCCCTGAAAACACGCTGGAGGGAATCCACACCGCAGCCGATATGGGCGTGGAATGGGTGGAATTCGACGTCAAGCTGACGAAGGACCAGGTGCCGATCCTGTTTCACGATGAAACGCTGGAGCGCACAACGAATGGCGGCGATACACCCATCGCTCAACTGACATACGAAGAAATCCGCCAGTTCGAGGCCGGGAGCTGGTTCGCGGATTCATTTGCAGGGATTAAAATCCCGACGCTGGAGGAAGCGCTCGAAGTTGTTATTCAGCACGGCATGGGTTTGAATCTGGAGATCAAGCCCTGCCCGGGCCGCGAGAAGGAAACCGCCGAAGCCGCGCTCGATGTGTTGTCGCAGGTCTGGGATGAGCATGACCGTTTATTAATTTCCAGCTTCTCGCATGTGTCGATGGAAACGGCGCTCGACATGGCCGGCGACTGGCACCGTGGTTTTCTGTTGCCCGAAGAATGGCCGGAGAACTGGAAGGAGCTCGCCGAATATCTCGATGTCTCCACGTACAACGTGAACGGCAACAAGGTGACGAGGGACGAGATTGATGAATTGCTGGATCTGGAGAAGCCGATCCTGGCCTACACGATCAACGACTCCGACCGCGCGCGGATTCTACAGGGCTGGGGCGTGGATGCGTTTTTCACCGACGCGCCGGATGTGCTGAAAGACGCGATTTTCAGGGTGCATTAGCCACCGTTGCCGTTCTTGGCAATCGCGTCGAGCTGATCATGCGCGGGCATGCCGACGGCGTTGAAGCCGCAATCGACATAGTGGATTTCGCCGGTAACGGCGCTGGATAAATCGGACAGCAGGTAAAGCCCTGCCCCGCCGATTTCCTTGAGCTCGACGGAACGGCGCAGTGGTGAAGCAAGAGTCGAATATTTGAACGTCTTGCGCGCGCCGCCGATGACAGCGCCGGCGAGCGTTCTCATCGGACCAGCCGAAATCGCGTTGACGCGGATTCCATCCGGGCCGAGGTCAGCCGCGAGATAACGGGTCGAGGCCTCAAGCGCGGCCTTGGCCACGCCCATGACGTTGTAACTCGGCATGACTTTATCCGCGCCGTAATATGAGAGCGTTACCGCGCTGCCGCCGTCTTTCATCAGGCTTTTCGCCCGGCGCATGACGGAGGTAAATGAATAGCAGGAGATATGCATCGTCTGCAGGAAGTTGTCTAAGGTCGTGTTAACGTAGCGGCCCTGCAGTTCGTCCTTGTTAGAGTACGCCACCGCGTGAATGATGAAATCCAGCTCGCCCCATTCTTTTTTGAGCGTTTCAAAAACCTTGTCGAGGCTTTCTTCTTTCTGGACGTCACAGTCGATGACGATTTTTGAGCCGATTTCGGCGACGAGCGGTTTCACACGCTTGCCGAACGCCTCGCCCTGATAGGTGAACGCCATTTCGGCGCCGTGCTTGTGCAGCGTTTCCGCCATGCCCCAGGCAATGGAATGGTCGTTCGCGACGCCCATCACCAGTCCTTTTTTGCCTTTCATAAGCTGTGCGGTCATCTAGCCCTCATACCGTGAAAGGGCGAGCGTCGCGTTCGTGCCGCCGAAGCCGAAGGAATTCGAAAGCACGGTCTGGTGCGTGACGTTATCGACGCGCTTGGTCGCGATATTCATGCCGACAGCGCCCTCGTCCATGTTTTCAACGTTGATGCTGGGCGCGACGAAATTTTCGTTCATCATCAGCAGGCAGTAAATCGCTTCCTGCACGCCGGTGGCGCCGAGGCTGTGACCGGTCATGGATTTGGTCGCGCTGATATATGGCTTCTTTTCGCCGAACACGTTTTTAATGGCATTGATCTCGGTGATGTCACCGACGGGAGTCGAGGTGCCGTGCGTGTTGATATAAGTGACAGGCGTTTTAATAGTTGAGATCGCCTGGCGCATGCAGCGTTCTGCGCCCTCGCCGCTCGGGGCGACCATGTCGGCACCGTCGGATGTCGCGCCGTAGCCGGTAATTTCGCCGTAAATTTTTGCGCCGCGCGCTTTTGCGTGCTCAAGCTCTTCCAGCACCACGATGCCGCCGCCGCCGGAAATTACAAAGCCGTCGCGGTCTTTATCATAGGCGCGGGAAGCGCGCGCAGGCGTATCGTTATATTTGGACGACATTGCGCCCATCGCGTCGAACAGGACGGAGAGAGTCCAGTCGAGATCCTCGCCGCCACCGGCGAACATAACGTCCTGCTTGCCGAACTGGATTTGTTCGGCGGCGTTGCCGATGCAGTGGGCGGATGTCGAGCACGCGGATGAAATCGAATAATTCACGCCCTTGATTTTGAAATTGGTCGCGGCGGTGGCCGATGTTGTGGAGCTCATGCATTTCGGCACGGCGAACGGTCCGACGCGCTTCGGGCCTTTGGTCAATGTCGTTTCAGCGGCGGCAACCTGAACTTTTGTCGAAGGACCCCCGGAGCCGACGATGATGCCGGTGCGTTCGTTGCTGACGTCTTTTTCCTCTAACCCTGCATGCTTGATCGCCTGCGTCATCGCGAGATGAACATACGCCGCCGCGTCGCCCATGAAACGGTACAAGCGCTTGTCGATCAGTTCCTCAGGATTGATTTGCGGCTTGCCGTAGACCTGGCTGCGGAAACCCAATTGATGATAATCGGGCGATCCAATAATGCCCGACTTGCCAGCCTTCAGCGATTTCGAAACTTCCTCAATCGAATTACCGATGCAGGAAATAATCCCCATCCCGGTGATAACAACGCGGCGCAGATGTTGTGTCATTAGTTTTTCCCTACAGGGCCTTGGGATTGTCAAACAATCCCACTTTCAGGTCGGCGGCTTCGTAGATCAGTTTGCCGTCGGCGTACATTTTGCCATCGCCGATGCCGAGCACGAGTTTGCGATTGATCACGCGTTTCAGGTCGACGACATATTTAACCAGCTTCACTTCAGGTAATACCTGGCCGGTTAATTTCAATTCACCAAGGCCAAGTGCGCGGCCAGAGCCCAGCGCACCGGTCCAGCCGAGATAAAATCCAAGGAGCTGCCAGAGCGCATCGAGCCCGAGGCAGCCGGGCATCACGGGGTCGGATTCAAAATGGCAATCGAAGAACCATAAAGACGGCTTGATATCGAATTCGGCCTCGATCACGCCTTTGCCATGCGCTCCTCCATCAATGGAAACATTGGTAATGCGGTCGAACATGAGCATGGGCGGCAGCGGCAGGCGGGCATTGCCGGGCCCGAAAATACGGCCATGACCGCAATCGATGAGGTCGTCATAGGAATAGCTGGACTTCGGCTGGAAGGACATTACGGGCCTTGCTGCTGTGTTTGTCATGAAAGAGAGTTATAGGGGGAAAACCCCACTGGCGCAAGCCGTTAGCAGCCGAAACCGAGGCTTACCCTGAGGCCATTATGTGGGTCATGCACACGGATTTATAGGTTTCCGTGATGGCCATCATGGCGAGGGGCTTGGCAATGGCAGGCTCGAGATCGGGAACCTCACCACCGGAGGCCACAGCGATCATCCGCCCCGCCGCCTTGGCGCAGGCCACGGACTGGTCGTACTGGTTTTTCACCTGGATAGCGGCGAAAAAGCCCTGGCAATAGGGCTCGATGCCCATAATGAGATCAACCGGGGCATTCAGCGGCGTATCGTTGGCGGCGAGGCCGAAGCGCCAGTCGGAACCGGCGGGCACGCCGAGGCGCACGGCCTCCTGCGTCATTACATTGGTTATAAGGTCGAGATTTTCGGGAAGATCGGCGCCGCGGAAAAGCTGGCAGCAATCGGAATTCAGCGACAAGGCAAGGCGTCGGCCTGAAACAGCGGCGAGCGCGGCAATACAATCGCCAAGCGACCAGCCTTCCTCGGCGACCTTCTTTTCGATCACGATGTCGCACAGTTCCTGCGCCGATATTTCAAACGCCATGCAACGTACCGAGCACTCGATAAGGAGACGCAACGATTCCTCGCGCGGCTGACCGTCATCTTCCCAGCTGACAATAATATTGTGAAGAATGACCATGATGAGTTCATGAAATTCGAACGAGCAATCGAGCCATTCCTCGAAAAACTCCCGCGCCGCCTGACGACCGCGTTCGGTTTCCTGGTCGAGGATATGGGCAGGCGGCAGCGCCGTGGCGGTTAATGCGCCCTGCGCAGGCTGGCAGCCGAGCAAATTGCTGAGTTTCTTGAAACCGGCATGCATCGACAAATCGGGATCGTCAAATACGAGATAGGTTTCGACCAGGACCCCAGCCATATGCTGGATGACCTTCATCGCGTCCGTGCCCCGCTTGGAATCGGTGGCAAGACGAATGAGTCCGGCATACAACCGGCCTCCCATGTCGGGCTTGTTGGTCAGTGCAAACATGTGATTCAGTAAAATGCGGGGTTCTTGGGGAGTGTGGAAAACTAAGTGGATAGAATCAAGACCGGGTTCGAATCAGCCTTATGAATCATAGGATAAGTGAAATTTTGCGATTCGTAAATGGGTGGGAAAAGGAAAAATGATGCTTATAGCTACTCTATTTTTTCTTTTTCATAAATTCCCCAGATCTGGTCACGTTCGAGCCAGCCTTTGTAGCCTGCCGCACTGACCTCACACCAGCCGCTATCGCCGCATTTATCGAGACCTATAATGACGCGGGGCTCGAGAACGGCAGCCTTGCGAGAGCCCTCTTTCGGCTTCTGGAACAGGGTTATGTTCTTGCCGTCTTTGACCATACCGGTGCGCTTGCCGGAGATGAGGGACTGGTGCACCCAGCCGGTTTCGCCTTCAAAGTCGCGGATTTTCCGCCAGACTTCATATTCAAGGATAACTTCGACCGGCAAGCCCTTCTTTCTATATACATATTTAACCGGGTAGCGAGACCCTGGACCGGAGCGTACAAAGACCTCCTCCGAAGACAGGGACACGAAGCGCGGCAGCGGGAAGGCCGTCGAGCGGAAAGCATCGCCGCCGGGTGGGCTGGCGGCATAGGAAATGCCGAAAACCGCCATAATCACGACTGAAAGAGCTAAAATAGCCAGAAAGGCCATATTTGATGTTTTATTGGTCATTCGAACCCATTGTATGATAAAAACCCGGCCATGCAAGACCGAGTATTGAATCTCCCCGAAATTTCCGTCGCGCCGATGATGGACTGGACCGACCGCCATTGCCGGTATTTTCACCGGCTGCTGTCGCCAAATGTCCGTCTTTATACTGAAATGGTGACGACCGGAGCTATTCTGCACGGCGACAAGGACCGTTTTCTTCGCTTCGATGACACCCAGCACCCGATTGCCCTGCAGCTCGGCGGGTCGGACGCCGAGGACCTGGCCTTCTGCGCCAAGGCAGGTGAGAATGCCGGTTATGATGAAATCAACCTGAACTGCGGATGTCCTTCCGACCGCGTGCAGTCGGGACGTTTCGGCGCTTGTTTAATGCGTGAGCCGTCGCATGTTGCGACCTGCGTCGAGGCGATGA
>Ga0138256_10000523_pt1 | contig 42124 bp, 32 predicted proteins | sample KNB2016incub_MG_FD_105486 | JGI IMG/M metagenome (GOLD analysis project Ga0138256, IMG submission 105486) | Active sludge microbial communities from wastewater in Klosterneuburg, Austria - KNB2014incub_MG | ecosystem: Engineered > WWTP > Activated sludge > Unclassified | place: Austria... | reverse complement strand
GCCCGCCACTACCGGGAAAGCTCGCTGCTCGTGCCCTTCGTGGGTGTCGGCGTCAACCGCGCAAGAACCGAGTACCCAGAGCGCCGCAGCTATCGGAATCGCAAGCGCCCTGCGTGACTGCGTCATGCGCCCTCCTTCGCCCCGTCTGCATGGAACGTGTCACCGGAGCCGAACGCGGTCAAGATCGCCGCGCCTTCGCGTGATCGCCTCCACGCGCAGCGTCGCGCGGTGTAGACTCCGGACAGGGCGACACGAGTGGCTCGGACTCGAGAGGTGGGGGCGACCTCGGCGGCACCCAGAGTCGCCGACCTGATCGAAGCTCTCGACGCGGAGGTCCGCGCAGCCATCGCCGACGTGGATCGCACGTTGATCACACTCTCCCTCGCACAGTCCCCGTGGGACAGGCTGCGTTCCGCTTCCAAGGCGGCGCAATCCCTGGCCAGGATCCGCATGCGGCGACATCCCAGCGCAGCTGATCTCCCGGCGCTGCTCGCGAAGCTGTGCGACGCCGGGGTCGAGTTCATCGTCGTCGGCGGCGCAGCTGCGGTCGAGGAATAGTGGCGTTCTTGGCGGGCCTGGCCGCCGGGCGGGCGTGGACATCCTCTTCACGCAGGGGGCCATCGATGCGGCGCGGCTGTTGAAGAAGGCGTCGGCGGGAAGGATCGTCGTGCAGTGGACTGCGACCATCGCGTGCGCACCGGTGGGCCGGGGCGCCGGTCGTACTGGACGCCGTCGCCGCAACGCGACTTGTTCATCATCAACGCAGCAGGCGACGCTCACACTCCCACACATCGCTGGGTGCTTGACGCCCGTGGCGAATCCCCCGTAGCTTGCAGGAACACACGGGGAGGTCGGCTCATGCGCACGCAGCACGCAGCACCCGCTTCCAGCGATCGCCCTGCGGGTCGGGGTTGTCGCTTCGGTGCTCGGCATTAGCGGCTGGAACGACACGGGCTGCGGCGGGGGAGGCCCACTCCCGACCGGCGACAACGGCGTCAGCGTCGAGCCCACTCACGTCGATGGGTTAGCCAGCGGCAAGCCCAGCAACCCAATCGTTGTGAATCGCGACAACCCTTGGTTTCAGGGTTGGCACTCCGCGCCGGCGGGCAGCTGGGCGACAGGCTCGGGCAGCATCTACGCGAACGAGTTCGACGGCTCATGCGGGGGCAAGGGGCTCGGCACGGTGAGCCTCTACGAGTTCGCGCCTCGACCCTACGAGGTCGACGCCTGGCAGACCCCGCTCCGCCCGATCTTCGGCCACCAGTCGACCAGCGCGTTTGGCCAAACGTGGCTGAATTGGGCCGTGCGTACCGGCAACTTCGTTCCGGACGACGAGTACGCGGTCACCCAGCAGAACTGTGCAGGACACACGAAGCCCGCAACGTGGTTCAGACTGGCGAGCGACGTCCTGGTCGTGCCGGTGATCTTGATCTCGTGGCTCGAGCTCAAGAAGGAGCGCGACAAGCTCATCGCGAAGGAGCTCGGGCCGGCGGCGTCCGGGCTCATTGAGCAGCTGCAGCCGGTCGTCACCAGCTTCGGCTACCTGAACTGCCCGTGGACCGGAAACACGGTCGTGGACGAGCACGTCGCCGAGGTCGACAGCGCCCCGCCGGGGTTCCACGACGTGCGCATGGTCCCTGCTCACGAGCTCGGCCACCTGCTGCTGGGTGGCGGGCACGAGGGCCCTCCATCTAACCTGATGTACGGCGATGGCGACCCCGGCACAGAGCTCACCGAGCTACAATGTGCCAATGCCCAGGCCAAGGCCGCCGAATTTGCGGAGCGCTACCGGGCCTTCAACCAAGCAATCGGTCGGGCAGCGCCGCTCTCGAGGCTCGCCCCATGAGCCGGCGCTGGCTGCCCGCGGCGCTCTTGCTGTTCGGCTGCGGGGGCGAGGTGGACCGCGCTCCTGGGAACGGCAGCGCTCCCTGCACCGGGCCGCATTGGAGGCGCGTCCTCGCTCCCCCGGGAGCGGGCGATCGGGCCCTACACCAGGCGGCGGCGTGGGGCCCGGACCAGATCGAAGTCTGGGGCGGCTTGCGCTACGACGACCCGCAGGCCGGCGCGTTGCGCCCGCTGGTCAGCGGCTGGCACGTGAGCTCCGGCGGTGAGGTGCTGCCGATCCCGACGGCCGGCGCACCATCGCCGCGTGGCTCCGAGGCGCTCGGCATTCTCGGGAACCGCATGCTCGTCTGGGGCGGCGGCGAGCAGAACGGAGATCTCTTCGGTGATGGGGCCCAGCTCGACCTCACGACCGACACATGGAGCCCGATGGCTGCGCCGGCCCAGCTTGCGCCGCGGCACTCCGCAGTGGCCGGCCGCGCAGGCAGCGCGCTACTGATCTGGGGCGGCTACGGCGGCGACACCACCGGGACTTGGAGCGGGGTCTTTGGGGACGGCGCGCTCTACGAGCCCACTGCGGGCGTGTGGAAGAAGCTCGGCGGCGACCCGCTGGAGCTCGAGGCCTGGTCGTACCACACCGCGGTTGCTCAGGCGGGCGAGCACGTCGCTGTGCTCACCGAGTCCGCTGCGGGCGCCCAGATCTACTACTTCCTGCCAGACGAGCAGCGCTGGTTCGCCGCCTCGACCGCCGGCGGGCCGAGCAGCCGTTCGGGTGCGGTCATGGTGTACCTCTCGGCAATCCAGGAGTTGCTCGTCTGGGGCGGCTATGGCGACAACGTGTCGAACGACGGCGCTCGCTACTCGCTCCTGACCGACAGCTGGAAGCCGATCAGCACCGCCGGAGCGCCGAGCGCGCGGAGCCAGGCCTACGCGGCGGCGCTCGGCACGCCGGGGCTCGGCGCCAGGGTCGTGGTCTGGGGCGGTAGCCCGAACGACCAGTTCGGTTCCACGAACACCGGAGGCATCTACGACGTCGCGACGGACACCTGGACCCCACTGCCGCCCGACGAGTGCAGGCCGCCGGCGCTGAACTCAGCCACGTTCACCGCGTTCGGGAACGGCCGGCAGGCCCTGCTCTGGGGGGGTAGTTCGGACGAGGATCTGACGGCGCCGGAAGAGGGCTGGTTGTTCACGCTCGAGCCGTGACGAGTCGCCTGGCAGCGCGGCACGAGTCGAACGGGTGGCAATCAGCAAGCAGCCGAATCACGGTACGAAGTCATCGGCGCGGCTTCCATTCCGCGCATGCGCGCACGCTCTCGGAACGACGCGCCCCCTCCATCCGCGCAAGCGGCGGCGGCGGTCTTTCCGAGAAGCGCGAACGCAACCGTCAAGGCGCGCCGCTCGCAGCCCGACCGCCGCTGGCGCTTGCCGGATAAGGAGGGGGCAGGCGGCGCGCAGCCGCGCGCAGCGCGGCGAGCAACGACCGGGGGAGGCACCTCAGCTGCCTGCGCCGCGCGGGGGCGGACATCCTCTTCACTTATGGGGCCATCGAGGCGGCGAGGCTGTTGAAGAAAGTGTAGGCGCGCTCGCCCTGCGCTCACTCCCGACAGGTCCGAGCGTGCCTGGCAGGCTCCTCAGGACCACTTTGGAGCGTTCTCGACCAGCGGCCTGGTCTGGCTTGCGCCCCAGCACGCGGCGAGCGAGCGCGAAGCGCGAGGAGCACCTGCGAGTTGAGGCAAGAAGACTCCGAGGCCCGGCGTGGTGGGCGGGCTTCGCGACCCAGGGCGCAGCCTCTGGACACGCCGCAACAGACGCTCTCGAGCACGCACTCGCATGTGAGCTCCGCGTGGAGCGTCAGTTCACTGAGCGCGAGTCCGAGGATACGGCGCACTGCCAATCTCGACTGACAACCCGTAGTTGGCATCGAGCGCGCGGTATCCCCACGGATCCGCGGCAGCTCTCGAGATCGCCGACCGGCCCGAACGTTGCTTCATGCGCCCCGGAAGGTCTCCCAGCCGAAACGATGCTCGCCGTGATGATGAAGAAGCTCTGGGAATCCGCCGGGCTCTTGCTCGGCGCAGCGTTGCTGCTCGGAGCCACGGCTTGCGGTGGCGCCGATGCAGGAGACGACGCGATCGCCGGGGACCCGTCAGACGACGGCGGCGGCCTGACGGATCCCGGATGGGGCGGCGCAGGCGGAGCTCTCGGGGACGCGGGCCCCAGCGACGACGCCGAGCCCGCCCCGGACCCGGACCCGAGCGCCGCTCCCGACGCAGCTCCAGCCCCCGATTCCGGTTCCGATCCCGATCCCGGGCCCACCCCCGCCCCCGACCCGAACGCGCCGAACCCACAGTTCGAGGTCGAGACGGTGTACACGACCGCGAACATCGGCCGCACCTACGGCACGTCGGCCGACGTCCAAAAGGTCTTCGACATGGTCGAAGGCGTCATCAGCGGCAAGAGCGGCCCCAAGCTCATTGGTTGGCAGGAGATCGGCGAGAGCGACCCGTGCGGTGACAGCTGCGAGATCTCCTCGCTGAAGGCAGCGTTTCCCGCATCGGCGGGCTGGGAGACGATGCGACCCAAGTCGGTGCACACGCCGATCACGTCGAAAGGCGCCAACGACACCATCTACACTCGCGCGACGTTCGCTTCACCGGGCTGGGCCGGCGTGAGTCCGACGCGCTACGTGGTGGTCTCTTTTCACAAGAGCCGAAACCTCTCCATGATCAACACGCACTTCATCGCCGGTGCGTGGTCCTGCAAGTCTGCGGTCGCACAGCGCAAGGAATATTGGAAGCAGGCGTGGCAGGTGCTGAAGGCGGAGGTGGCGGCCGAAATCGACAAGGGGCGCAACGTCGTCGTGACTGGAGACCTCAATCGCCCCCGCAGCGCCAACAGCTGCAACCCAGCGTGGGATCCGCCCTCGCTGCACCCGCGTGCCTCGGACGTGGGCGGGAGCAACATTGACTACGTGTTCGCCGTCCCAGCGATGGGCTACCAGTTCGCCGTCGCGAAGCGGGCCGACGGAAGCCCGAAGAAGGGCTCCATCGCTCTCGGCATCGACGGGCACGATGCACACTGGGTGGTCGGCAGCTTCCGGTCGAAGTGACGCGGGCGGTACCCGGGCTGCTCGGCCGGGCGCCTCGAGCGTGGTGCGCGTAGGACATTTGAATACGCGCCGACCGCCCGATGCTCGAACCGCACCGTGGGCGCTGGCCACGCGAAGGAACATCCTTGACATCCTGGCTGATGGTCAAGCCGGGCCTGCCCTACGCCGACGTGATCCGCGCCGTCCGCGAGATCAGCGAGCTGCCCATCGCCGCGTATCACGTGAGCGGCGAGTACGCGATGCTCAAAGCCGCCGCGCAGAACGCCACCTCAGGGACAGCGCCGCTCGACAGCCTCGTTGCAGCCGTCGAGGTCGCGCACCTTCGTCCTTCTTCGCCCGAAGCGTCCGAGGTCGACGTCGACCTCGGTCAGCTGTCCGTCAGTGTCTCGCGAATACTGGTAGACGTAGGGTGTCGCGCCCGGATTCGACCACACGGCCACCCGGGACAATCGGCCCACTGGGTCGTAGGTCGCTTCGATACGCCGTCTGCACGCTAGCAGCGTGACCTGCGCAGGCGCCGCACGAGAGCGCGATGAGCCAGCCCCTATGCATTCGATGGCGCTGGTGGAAAGAGCGCTTGGATGTCGAGCTCCATCGCGTCGAACGGCGGGAGTCTGGCTGCCTCCATCTCACCGACCACGCTTTCGACCACGTAGCCCTCTGCCGTCAGTCGGAGGACGCTGAGCGTGCGATTCGTTGGGTCGAGCTGCCAGAACCACGGCACACCGGCGCGCTGGTAGATGCTCCGCTTCTCGCTCTGGTCACGAGCAGCCGTCGCGGGCGAAAGCCCTTCACAGATCCAATCCGGTCGATGTCGCACCGGCCGCGCCGTGGGAAACTCGGGGACGCGCTCTCGCCGCCAGCCCGAGATGTCCGGACGCAAGACGTCGTGGGCGCCAAACGCGACATCGACGTCGGGGATGAGCCACCATCCGCCCGGGCCACCGCGTGCACGCTGGAAGGGTGCCCGTAGCTCCGCGTACAGCTCGGCAACCGCGCTCTGGTGGATCGGCGAGGGGGATGGCGCGACGACGATCGTTCCGCCGATGAGCTCCGCCCGAGTTTCCTCCGGCAGCGCCAATAGGTCCTCGTACGTGGCGAGCTGGCGAGCTGGCGACGACACAAGGGGAGCATAGCACCCCCTTCTGCTCACGGCGGGAGGCACCTCAGCTGCCTGCGCCGCGCGGGCGCGGACATCATCTTCACGTACGGGGCCATCGAAGCGGCGCGGCTGTTGAAGAAGGGGTAGGCGCGGCCCCTCCGTGCGTTTCCCCCCGGGGAGCCGCGGACCTTCATCGAGTGTCTCTTGCAGCTCGAGACCACGCCGGCCGTCGGGCAGAGCTCGTTTTCGACCACCTTCCCGCGGCTCGACCTCGGCCAGCACGAGCGTGGGCAGGGTCTTCCAGCTCGTCGCCCGGAGTAGTACCACTCGAGCCAGCAGGCGTTCGGCGGTGCGGGATGAGGCTCGGTGACCGGGTGATTGCGTAGTGTGAGCGACTCGTCCCCGGCTCTCTCCGACCTGCTCGGCCGCCCCATGACGGGTGTGGCGCGCATCGCGCTCGAGCACTGGCGCTGCCAGCGCTTCCGATGGCTCGCCATCGTCGAGTACTCCCTCGGGTTCGCGTGCCTCCTCTGTGCGCTGCCCCTCATCATCCTGATGGTGGTGTTCTCGGACACGGACATTGAGATCCCGAACGTTCGCACGCGCTTCTACCAACGCTGGCACCAGATCCGGGTCTTGCTCTTCGACGCCGCAGGAAAGGTCGTCGGCGGCGCGGATTTCGTTCCGCCCGACGCCGCCAGCGGCTACCGCACCGTGGCGACCATTCTCCAGGCTGCGGTGCGCGAGCAGGTCGTCGTGGTCGAGAGCCTGGCGGAGGGTGCGAGCCGAGAGGTCGCCGAGATCTGGTACGGCGGGCGGCCCTTGCTCGCGCACCCCGAGGAAGTGAACGAGGAGCGCGCTGCCTCCGTGTTGCGCCAGCACGGCATCGAGGTCACGAGCGCCGCCGGATTGGTGTCCGTCATCGAAGAGAGCCGCCCCGCAAGCGCTGCACAGCGCGTGTTCGGCACGCTTCTCTTCGTCGTCTGCGTGCCGCTGCTGCTCCTGATCGCGTACTCGGAAGAGGGCCGGCGCAAGCTCCGACACGCCTGGGCGGACGTGCAGGGCAAGGGACCGAGGCCACGAACGGTCGTGGAGGTACGCGCCGAGAGCCTGCACGCCTACCAGGCACGCGGCGAGGAACGCTGGGACGAGCAAGTCATCGACGGTGCAGATCTGCTGGGGATCACCTTTTCCCCCGCTCTCGGCTACGACGCCGACGTCACGCGGCATGCCGCGAGCCTCCGCCTGATCGGGCGCCAGCGCTCGGCGACGTTGCCGCTCAAACGCGCGACCCTGGCGGAGCGCGCGCTCCGCGATCTGATCGTCGCGGCCACGCTGCGCCTGCGACGCGACCGCCCCGAGCTCGGCCTGGGCGGCGACGAACAGACGCCCACGCGCTGCCCGTTCTGCGCCGCGCTCTACGTCATGGCACCGAGCAGCCGCTGCCCGAGCTGCGGCGCACACGCCGGCCAGACGCCGTAGGCTGCCGCCATCTGGAAGCATGCACTGAGCGTCCCTGATCGGGGACCGGTCGACGCCTTCGACGGTGAGGATGAGGTCCGGCTGCTCGTCCCGCAACCGCACGAGGAGTGCGCCAGTGCGGCTAGGCGCCCGGGAGGCCGGCACGCAACCGGCGCACCGAGAAGAAGACCAGGGCTGTGAGCAGCAACCAGTGCGCGCTTGGCTTCGTGCGTGGCGAGGCGCAGCCGCAGCCGGAGTCGTCACCCCCCGAGTCACCGCTCGGATTGGTGCCTCCGGCGCCCGCGTTCGAGCCACCCGTTCCGGTGCCGGCGCCGCCACCCGCGGCGCCGCTTCCGCCCGAACCACCCGCTCCCGCCGCGCCGCCACCCTGAAGCGGATGCGGATAGGGGTACTCGACGTAGAACGACTGCCAGCTGCCAGCCGCGTCGCAGCGGTAAAGCGTCTTCTTCGAGGTGTCGAAATAGGCGTCGAATGCCTTGCAGCTGCTCGGCAGCGCGGTCCCCTGCGGGACGTCGTCGTAGTAGTCGCGCCCTGCTTCCAGCTGAGGCGCGTCCTCGCCGAAGTCCGCGTCACACGGCGGCGAGGCACACGCGCTCCCGCCCTCGCCGCCGGTCCAGGTGTTGCCCCACTCGTACCAAGGTGCGCGCTCCATCTGAGTCGCGAAGCCGATCTGCATGTAGCAGGGGTAGCCGTCCGCGCCCGAGCCATCCATGTAGGCGGTGCAGGTCTCGCCACTCGGGCAATCGCCATCGGCGGTACAGAGCTCGAGCTTCGATTTGGAGCAGAACTTCCACTTGCAAGTGGTGCCTGCCCCGATCTTGTCGACGCAGTCCTGATCCGTCGCGCAGTTGAACGGATAGTTCCCCTGGGTGAGCGACCAATCCTTGCCGATGTTCGAGCACATTCGATACTTCGTGCCGTTGCACGCTTGCCAGTGCTCGTTGCCGCCGGCATCCCCCGGCTGGCGATAGATCGCCAGGTCCATGCTGGCGCCGATCCAGATGTCGGGCCCGACGGTCCAGGTGTTGTCGTACATCAGCCCGGTTCCACCACGGAAGTGCGTGAGGCGACCCCAGGTCTTCGAGCTCCAGGCCGGGGTGTCGTCGTCGAGCACGAACGCGTTCGCGTAGGCGACCACACTGAAGATGGAGGCCCCGAAGCCGGAGTCGAGCCCGTGGCTCCCCAGCATCTGGTTTTTCACCTTGTTGTGTCGCACCACCATCCGCCCGCCGTTCTCGCCGTCGAAGGGTCGGCCCTCCCACTGATCGGTGAACGCCACGTCGCAGTCCTCGACGTACACCGCCTCGGCGCTGCCCAGGGCGAGCGGGCGCTTCCAGGCGGCGAAGTTCTCGTCGTCCGCGGTCAGGAACTCGGACGGGGTGCTGCCCCGAGCAACGACGTGGTCGATCAAGCCGAAGGTCTTGCCGTAGCTGCGGAACAGCCGGGTGAAGACCCCGGTGGTGTCGAAACGAAGGTGGTGGAAGCGAAAGCTGTCGGCGCCGGCCACGCTGATCAAAGAGTCGCAGTTGCCCGTGCAGGTCGCGTCCGAGAGCTTCAGGTCGGAGAGCGAGATTTGAACGCCGGGTGCGCCCTTCACCGCGAAGGCCCCGGCGCTTGCGCGGATGTGGGTCGTGTCCGCACTCTGCCCGCTGATCTCGAGCGGCACCTTGCTCGCGTCCACCTGGATGGGTTGACTCCAGTCGCAGCTGGCTCCGCTCGGATCGGGGATCTTCACCCTGCCACCGGATGCCGCCACGGCCGCGGTCACCGCAGCCTGAACCTCGGCGCCCTGACAGCTGTCAGCCTGGTAGCAGTCCGTCCCGCAGTTGGACACCGCCAGCGCGCCCCGCGTGACGGTGATCGACGCTGCGGCGATCACCCCTGTGAGCTGTCGTCGGATCATCGAGCACCTCGCGTCCGAGCAGTGTACGAGCCTTCGGAAAATATGGCGAGGTGAGCGCAGAGACGGATCACGGCGCCCCGCACGCCAGCCACTCGGCCAGCCGCCGGCGCTCGCGCGCGGGTGGGTCACCCAGGCCCGGCGGCATCGAGTCGTTGCCCAGGGCCGAGCGCGCGAAGATCCGCTCGCGCCAGTGGCGAATGTCCGCCACCGAGTCGAAGCGCACGTCGCTGGGCGCGCCCTGTCGCTGACCCTCGGGCGCCGAATGGCACGCGTTGCACCACTCTTCCATGAACGGCTCGCCGAAGCTCGCGTAGTCGAGGGACGTGCCCCCTTCGGGGCAAGGGTAGTCTTCCAGCGCATCGACGTGGACGCACGCCGCCAGCACGAGCAGGACCGCGGCGACGACTCGCGGTCTCATGGGCTCCAGTCGAGGCCCACGCCCAGGGTGCCGCCGGCATAATACGAAGGCCCGGGGGCCTCGCCGCTGAAGAGCCAGTCGACCCAAGCTTCGCCGATGAGCAGCCAGCGCACGTTCTTGGAGCGCGCGAAGGGCACGTCGACGCCGGCGCCGAAGTCCAGGCCGCCTCGGTGTCGGATGCCACGGCCAACGCCGAAGAGCACGCCGAAGGGCTCCTCTTTCGCGAAGGCCACCGACTCTTCGTGCTGGTGGGCCCAGGCGATGCGCAGGTAAGGCTTCGCGGTTCCGAGGTCCAGCCAGCCTTGTGCACCGAAGGACACCAGGGTGAGCAGGCGCTGGTCGACCTTCGCGTAGCCCTCGCGCCCCACGAACACCGGGCCCACCCCGAATGGGAATCGATAGGCCAGGCGCAGCTGGCTCGACAGGATCGCGCCGTCGCCCGTCCAGTCGTTGCCGCCGCTCGTCGCGAGGCTCGGCCCAGCGACGACGTTCACGTCGCCGGCGGCGCCGGCGGGCGACGCCACGAGCAAGAACGCAGCAGAGGCGCCGGCCGCGAGTCTCAAAGCGCGTCCTCTGGCGGGCAACCCCACGATCGCAGAACGGGTCGCGGCTCGGCGTCCGCTCGGCTCGACTGGTGCATGAGGGCCCGGAGCAGCGGCTCGATCTGGTCTCGGTCGAGGCGCTCCGCGAGCAAGGGAACGAGCGCGGCCACGGTCGCGTCGACGTCGTCGCGGGCCGCGAGGACACTGGCGGCGAAGTCCATCAGCGCAAGCCGCCCGGGCACCGTCGGCGATTTGCCGAGAAGCAGCTGCGCGCGCGCCAGCGCTTCATCCTGCGCGCCGTGACCGAAGGCGCTCGAGACCCAGCGCCCCACGCGCGCGTGACGCACTCCCGTCGGTGCTTCGGGCACGAAAGGCCAGACCGCTATGCCGGCGATCACGGGCGCGGCGGCGGCGAGGCAGGCATCGTGCACGCCTGGGCGGCGCACGTTCGCTGCCCAGCGCACGAAGTGCTCCATTGCCGCAGACACACGGGGGTCCATCGCCCAGGGCGCCTTCACCAGCGTGGCCTGCAACACACCAAGCCGACCCCAGCATTCGTCCGGCCCTCCGCCGGACGCGCGGACCACCTCGGCGAAGGCCTCGAGGGCACCGTCGGTGTCGAGCCGCTGAAGCCGCGCGCGGGCGAGCACCAGCCAGTTCGCTTCCCGGATCTCCGGCAGCGGGTCCGGCGTCAGGTCGAACGTGTAGGCGAGATGGTATCGGCCGATGGCGCTGGGTTGGAGCACGAGTTCCTGAAACGCTGCCGCCATGCAGGCGGCGAATGTGGGGTCGCCCGGTCCTTGCACGCTGGCGCTCTCGACGAGCCCACTGTCGCCGAGGACCGCGCGCACGGCGAGCTTCCCGCGCAGGCCGGGGGTGCGGGTCAGCGCTGCGGAGTAGCACTGACGGTACACGCCCAGGTTCGACTGAATCGTGCGCTCGACGTCTTCGGGCCGGATCACCGCGCTGACGGACGTGCAAGCGAATCTGACCTGCGGCCGGCGGCGGCCCGGGTTCTTGCGCTGCCATTCGAAGTCGTCTTGCTCCTGACTCCAGTCGTCGAACGTGGCGAGCGTGGTCGGCGGCTCGAGCACGTCCACGGGCAGCGGCTTCGGCTGCTGGATGCAGAGCGAGCGGGGTGCTTCGGGCGCGTGAGGCTTGGGGCGCGCGGGCGCGCGCAGCGGTGGCCCCAACCCCGAAGGCTCGAACGCGAGCTTGATGCTGGCTTTGGTCAAGCGCGGCGTGCGGTAGCTCACGCGCATCACGCCCAAGCCCTCCTTCACGCATCCGTCCAGATCCGCTCCGCCCCCGCTGACCGTGACCTCGCTGGGCACTCCCCACTGATCGATGGCGAGGTGCGCCGTGAGCTCGGCGCGCCCCGTCTTGTTGCGATACTGCGCCCAGCGATAGCAGGCGTTCATGTGCGCCGCCTCGCGTCGCACGGCCGCGAACAGGTCGTTCGGCGTGCGCCGCGGACCCCAGCGCGGCATCTCGGCGATCTTGGCTCCGAACGGTAACGGGTGGAGCGGTACGGGATCGAACTCCCAGCCTGGACCCTGGTCGTCGCCGAGCGGGTGCGCCCCAGCGAGCGGCGCGCGGCACACCTTCTCGTGACTGACCACGACTGCCGCATTCGGCAGCTCGTAAGCGATTCGCGGCGGCGGCGCCGGTTGCGCGGGCAGCCCCACGGCGCCGGCATGCCCACGCCCGGTCGAACCCGCGCCCGCTGCGCATCCGACGCCTCCGAGCACCCCCACGAGTGCCGCCAGCGAGCGAAGCCTCATCGACTCGAATCAACCCGAGGTCGGAGCGAAGTGCAAGCGTCAACCCGGCGGCGCGACCAGGTCACTTGGGGGCTATCGGTTCCGGACACCACGGTCCGCTGGCGAGCTGCGCCTCGGCCTCGCCGTCGTCGCTGATCAGCAGGTCCTGGCCCTTCACTACCGCGAGCAGCTCCCGCGTGCGCGCGATCAAGCGCTCTTCACGCGCACTGGTGTAGAGCGGCGAATCGAGCAAGTGCCGGCGCATGTACGAGCAGAAGATCATCACGTTCGCGAGCGACCAGCTCCCCATGGCGTCGATGGTTCGCGGAGCCTGGGCAAGGTCGGGCTCGAGCCCGCAAGCCCCCTCGACCCGCGTGTAGCCGGGCGGGTTGCCGGAATCTGCCAGGTAGAGATTCACCGGCTCGCTCGCGAGCCGCTCGACCCAGTCGCCCGGCGTCAAGAACCCGGGCGACATCAGCGGCTCGACCAGAGCGGGCTCTGCGTCGTGCCAGATCGCCACGCTCTCGTGAAATCGCCAGTCTTGCCCCAGTGGCCCGTGGATGCCGAAGTCGTACTGGCAGTCCTCGACGACGTAGACGAACGAAGGAATGCCACGCGCGAGGAGCTCCATGCCCAGGTAGCTCGATCGGTACTCGCAGCCGTCGGCGAGGTGCTCGTAGGGAAGGTACGAAACGTCGATCTCGGCGAGCTCGCCCGGCAGCCCGTGGACTTCGGGTGTTCCGCGCGATTCCGGGCCGCGTTCGGAGGAACACCCCATCGCGCTCGCCAGCGTCGCGATCGTCGCCCAGATCCAGAGACTGCGAAGAGCCACCGCGTCCAAGTGAACGCGGCGGCGGACGCCGGGTCAAGGGCTAGGACGCGGCATGCATCATCTCGCCCCGCACGTCGGCTGCCCGCAATCGAAGAGGCGCGACAAGATCCGGTCGTCGCGTAGCGCTTCCCAGGAGAAGCCGCCGCTCAGATCTCCCTCGCGAACATCCGAAACGATCGCCCTGGAGAAGCCCGCGGTCTGGGAAGAGCCGCCTTTGCCGGCCGGCGGGTGGGTGACCAGGAACCAGCCGTCGGAGGTCAACCGCATGGTCGCCAGCAGAGACCGTGCATCTCTCTCCCCGGGCTTCTTCGACGGATCCCAGAACTTGATTCCGTCGTGCCCCGCCGTCACCAGGATCTTGCCCTTGGCGACCCACATCGCATCCGTGATGCGGAAGAGACCCGAGTGCGCTTGGTGGGCGAACAGCAGTGTTCGGCTCGGAACGTCGAACACCTCCAGCCGGCCGCCGTCGTAGCAGATGGCCAAGAGCTCGCCGGAAGGCGACAGGGCAAACAGACCCTGATCCGGTTCACGTTTCCGAAAGCGTTCGTTCCCCTTGGCGTCCCACACGACAGTGTCGCCCTTTTGATGCCCCGCCAGCCATCCGGACTCCGTCAAGTCGAGCGGAGCACTGCCCTCCACGCTGAAGAGCGGGCGCCCCGCTCGGCCGCTCTCGAGCAAGCGGATCTCTGAAGCCCCTCCCAAGGCGCTCCGCTCGTGATCGGTCACCGCCAAGACTTTGCCCTCCCAATCAAAGCTGGCGACGTCGGCGAACCGGTCGGTGCGCCTGCCGCTGGAGACCTCGTAGAGCGCGGCCGTTCCCAGGACAGACAGCCCGATGTAGAAACCGTCGGGCGAGAACTGGAGCTCATCGATAGGGTATCCCTTGCCCTCCAGCACGATTCGGCGCTTTTCCCGCTTCGCCGCGACGTCCCACAAGAGGACGTAGCCCCCGAATCCAGCGACGGCCAACGTTCGACCATCGGGAGAGAAGGCAACCCCGTGCGCCGACTCGAAGTCGAAGCGGGTCGCTGCGAGAGTGGCGAGGTCGATGACGTGCACGCCCGCGCTGGTCGCGGCGGCGAACCAGCGACCGTCCGGCGATCGATCGATGTCGGCAACCTCATCGTTGGCTGCTCGGACTCGGCCCTTCTCGGTGCCTGTCTTTGCGTCCCACACGTGGACCGTGTCCGACTTGTAGTGGCTGGTCGCGCGCAGCTTTCCATCCGGTGAGTCGCTCACCGCCAGCACGTCGTAACCGCCTGCGTCTCCGGTCACCAGGTCTTTCGGCTCCCCCGTTGCGGGGAGCCCGGTGCGAAAGACGCTCAAGCGGCTGGCGAAATCGACTTCGGCGGGTCCCACGGCGCGGACGTAGTGAATTGGCTCGGGGTGCCTCAGACTGGCCAGTTCTTTTCTGCTGCCGACGTCCCACAGTCGCAGCTGCCCATCGGCGGAGCCGCTGAAGAGGCGCGAGCCGTCCGGCGCAAACGACAGCGCTTCCACCGAAGCCGTGCCCGCTGTCAGTCGCCCAATCTCCTTGCCCTTCAAGGTCAGTATGCGAATGACGCCCTTGGCGTGAGCGACCGCAGCGCGCTCGGACCGGGAGTCGAAGGCGATGGCACGAACGGCCCCGAGCTTCCGGATCGGGGAGCGCTCGGAAAGCGGCGTGAGCGCCATTGTCGGATCGTGGCGATCCGCCAACACGAAATGAACGCCGCCATCGGACGCTCCGATGCCGAACCACTTCTGGTCGGAGCTCGATGCCAGGGAAGTGAGCTTCTCCGTGCCGGCCTCATCCATCGAGGCAAATTGGGCCTGAAAGAAGGATAGACCCGACAATGGCTCGGCGTGCACCGTCTCTGCGTCGCGCGTGACCCAGGACGCGCCGGCTCCCGCGATGACCTGGTGAGGCTGCTCCACGGATTCGGGCAGCCCCCGAAATCGGTTCCGGCGATAGTCGTAGAGGACCAGCCCGGGTTCGATGGTCGCGACCGCGACCAAGCCCTCTGCTACCGCCAGCGCACGAGTCGCGATGCCGAGCGGCGGCATCAACTCGAGCGCGGCTGGTTCATCGCCCCGGGACAGAGCAGCGCGGCGGCCACGCGCCCAATTCTGCTGGGCCCGGACCGAGTCGCCGTCGAGCCACGCGAGCACCGCGAGGTCGTCGAACCACTCGGGGATCGACCTCGACGCGGAAGTCTCCTTCTCCAGCATCGTTCGTGCGTCCGCGCGGCGACCTGCGTCCAGCAACGCCTGGATCGACGCGCCGACCTTCTGAAGGTGGTCGTCGGATGGCTTCGCGTCGGGCTCTGCGCCTCTTGCCTTTGCTTCCGCGAGCCCGGCCTCTGCCCGCGCACGCACCTCGGAGGGAAGCTTGGCCTGCGCCAAGAGCGACGCATACACCGCGCTTGCTTCAGCGAAAGCCCAGCCTTCCGCGAGAGCCTGGGCCCGCGCCAGTCCCCACTCGGGGCGCGCATCCAACGCGAAGGCTTCGGCATAGAGGGCCGCGCTTCGATCCAGGACGCCGCGGTCCCGCAGGGCGCGCGCGCGCGATGCGGCTTGCTCGGCGGGCGAGGGACGGCTCAGCTGCGCACTTCCGGACGCCGAACCGGGCACACTGGGTTCGTTGGGGCGAAGTGTTCCGGGGGCCGTTCCACAGCTGAACGAAGCGGCTCCTGGCAGCGAGCACAGCAGCGCGACTACCACCCGGCTCCTGAGGGGAATCATCGCCTGCAACTTCGTCTCGAAATCCGCATCGCCGCAAGCCCGATCTGCCTCGTTCGGTGTGAGCGCGTTGCTGGTACCAGCTCCCGCGAGTTTGCACCGCGCGGCGCCAGACGTACCCTTCGGTCCGAAGGGACGGGCGGACGGGTGTCCAAATCGAGGGTCCGAACGTGTTGGGGGACGGTGCTGGTCGAAGCGATGGGCTCGCTGGCCTTACTCGGTGCTCTCGCGGGCGCCTGCGCCCCTCAGGCCAAGCCCGCGGGCCCCGCCCCGGAAAACCCGCCGGCTGCGGCAGAGCCGGTGAGCGCACTCGGCCGCTGGCGTGGGTACCTCGAGGCGTCGGGGGACGTTGCGAGCTCGGACGAGCTCGAGCTCGTGCTGACGAGCGCTGCGCCCGACAGGCTCGGCGGAAGTGTTCGGATCGGCAGCAGCGATGCCGGCCTGCCGCAAGACACGTCGCCGGACGCAGGCCCCCGCCGCTTGGCGCCGGTCGCGCTTGCCGAAGGAAGGACGCTCGCCATCTCCGAAGGGCGCATCGACGGCGCCCGCGTGCGCCTCGACGTCGAGCATCGCGGCTGGCAAGAGTGGTGCGCCGCACTGGCTCCCGGCGAGTTGGGACCAGGGCTCGACGACTTCGGCTGCCCTGCCTTTGGCTACAGCCACGGCCACAACGACTGCAGCGTGAGGCTTGGGGCGCCCATGCGCGGGCCGCCGCCGGACGGCGGCTGGGAGCCGGACGCGGGACGCAGGGCGCCACCGCTGCCCGGGACAAGAAGGGGCGGCGCCCGCGAACCAGACGGCGGACGCTGGGAGGCGCCGTCGCGCCCGATCGACTGCGCAGTGATCGAGCGCTGCAGCGCAGCGCGGACACGCTGCTTCTGCACGGGGCGCAGTTGTGTCGGGCAGCCCACGCTCCGGATGCACTTCGACATCCGCATCGAGGGCGCCAGCGCCGACGGCAGCCTCCAGCTCGACCACGTGATCCGGCGCGTGCGGCTCGAGAAGGTGCGCTGAGTCGGACGCTGCCGGAAACGGCCTGTCGAGGTCCGAGCCCCGGTGTGCTGGTGCCCTCCCTGCCCCGCCTCGGGAGAAATGACCATAGCCCTGCGGTTCGGTCGCCCGTAGCGTGAGCGCGATGTCGATCTCGATGCGCTACGCGTTCTGGCTCGCCGCCAGCCTTGGCACGAGCCTCACCCTGGCCGGCGGCTGCGGGGGAGACTCCGAAGGCGGGGGCAACGCCGGATCATCGACGGGGGGCGCAGGCATGTGCACCGCAGGCGACACCCGAGCGTGCGTGGGCCCTGGCGCTTGCCAGGGCGGGCAGCTCTGCGGGCCGGACGGCAGCTGGGGCAGCTGTGATTGCGGCGCAGGCGGCACGGGCGGCGCAGGCGGCGGCACGGGCGGCAGCGGCGGTGCGAGCGGCGCAGGCGGCGGCACGGGCGGCAGCGGCGGTGCGAGCGGCGCAGGCGGCGGCAGCGGCGGCGCCTCGGACGCGGGGGATGGCGCGGCGGGTGCCGACGCCGGCTGCACGCCGACGAAGACCGAGGTGTCCCTCGCCCGTGGCCCAGCCGACATCATCTGGTTGGTCGACAACTCGTGCTCGATGACCGAGGAGATGAAGGCCATCCAGGACAACCTGAACGTCAACTTCGCGCAGGTGCTGGGCGCGGGCTCGATCGACTTCCGGGTGATCATCGTGGGGGAGCACGGCGGGTACAACACGCCGGCGAGCTACGAAGCGTCGATCTGCATCGACCCGCCGCTCGGCGGCAAACCCTGCGCCGGCGTCGGGCAGAACGTCGCGCCCACCAACAACCCGCCCATCTTCTACCACTACGATCACGACGACGTGGAGAGCACGGACGGTTGGTGCAAGCTGCTCCAATGGTTCAACGAGCCCGATCGCTACAACCTGGCACCCAAGGGTTGGTCGGAATGGCTCCGGCCCCAGGCGTTCAAGACCTTCATCTTGGTGTCTGACGACGCCATGGACTGCTCCTGGCCGACCACCGCCCCGTACTTCCCAACCTGCAGCGCCAACGCCCCCAAGTGTTACAAGGACGGCGCGGGCGCGAGCTACGCGACCGATGCCCCGCTCGCCGCCAAGATCTTCGACACCGATCTGCAGGCGCTCTCACCCACGCAGTTCGGCACCGCGCCAGCGCGCAACTATGTGTGGCACAGCCTGAGTGGCGTCGTGAAGAACAGCGCCAGCACCACCGGGGTTTACCTCCCGGGCGATCCATTGGTCCCGTTCGGCAGCAAGTGCTCCACGGCCGTGAACTCGGGTCCGGGCACCCAGGCGCTCAGCATGCTCACGGGCGGGCTCCGCTTCCCGGTGTGCGACGGCGCCGGTTTCCCCACCGCGTTCAAGCAGCTGGCCGACGCCGTGATCCAGAGCGCCGCGCCCACCTGCGAGCCCCCCCTGCCGAGCGTGGCGCCGCTCTCGACGCTCGAGCTCGAGTACACGCCGCCGGGCGGCGGGCAGGCCGTGCACCTGTCACAGGTGAAGGACCAGACCGCCTGCAAGTCGGCGGCGTTCTACCTCACCAGCACCGACGCCGGCGCCAAGAAAGCCGTGCTCTGCCCCGACGCCTGCAAGCAGCTCCAGGCGGACAAGCCCACCAGCATGCGGGCCGTCACCTGCATCTGACCACGCCGCGCGACGCTTCAGCGCGCCGCCGACCAGATGCCGAAGGCAATCAGGCCGAAGAGCCCCAGGCCGACCAGCAGGATCACCAGCACGGCCTTCCCTCCTTCGCGCTCTTCCTGGGCCGCACCGTGCTTGAAGGCGGCGAGTTTCTTCTCCAGCTCGTGCACCCCCCGGTCGGCCACGGGGTCGCCGGCGGCGAGCACGCGGAGCTTCATGCAGACGGCCTCGACCCGGCGCACGGCGGCGTGCGGCGTCTCGTCGGCGTACTCCTTGGGTGACATCAGCTGCGAGGCGCGCAGCGCGGCGTCGATCAGCACGTCGCGGTCGTCCGGCAGTGGCCCGTTCGCGAGCAGGCGCGCACGCGCCTTGTCGTCCTTTGCGTCGGTGATGGCGGCGTGGAGCTCGGCAATGGCCTCGGCTTCCGCCTCGGGGCTCTCGATGCGCGCGATCAGCGTCCCGCAGAAGTGGCACACACGGCCGCGGGCCGGCGATCCGCAGCCCTTGCAGCTCTCTTCCGCCGCTCCCGGGGGTAAGGGCGCGTGGGACGCGTCACCAGCCAAGGCTCACCAGGGGCCAGGGTACGCGCCGGCCGCCTTCGGGTCGAGGGGTGAGCGAAGCCACAGACGACGAAGCCGGCGCCGGCGAAGAAGCTGCGGCTCGCCGGAGCACGGCGGCACTTCCTTCGCTGGGGCCCGAGGCGCACGAGAGTCGTCCAGCGCGTTTCGCTTCACGGCATGCGGCATGCTTGCTGGCAGGCACCTCTCGACAAGAAGGAGGCGCGCATGTCTCTGCAACGGTCGCTCGCGGTCCTTGGGGTGGGAGCAGGTGCCATCATCTTGCCCGGCTCGAGCGGGGCAGTGGACGCGGTGCCCCTGGACGGGGCGCTGCCCAGGGTGGCCATCGCCGACCTCCGCCTCCAGCGCATGCCGACCTGCCAGTTTGCCTGGTCGCTCGGCGTCCACAGCACGGATGGCGTTCGAGTGGCGCTCGAGGCGAACGCCGTGGCGCTGCCCTCGAACCCGCTGATCCAGGCCGGCAAGACCTCGGGCGTCGTGGACGCGGGCGCCAGCGTGACGCTGACGCAGACGGCGCACGTGTTCGCCTGGCCCCCGGGACCGACCACCCTCGAGGTGACGCTGAAAGCGGGCCGCCAACCCAGCGCTCTGAGCTTGATCGAGACCAAGACCATCCCGATCAAGCTCCCACCCTTCCCGGTTGCGGAGCTCGGCACGCCGGTCGTGACCGACAAGACCGACGGCACACGCTGGGTCAGCGCCAAGGTGAGCGTGAGCGGTCAGGGCCAGGTGATCCTCGATCGCGCAGATGTCGTGCTGAGGCTCTGCACCGCTTCGCGCGAAGCCCCGACCTTCGTCTGCCTTCCGGACGCCGGCGTGATGGGGTCGCTGGTACCCGCGGACTGCCCGGGCGGGCAGAAGTTCGCCAGCGCGAGCGCGGCAATCCCCAAGACAACGACGCGGCTCAAGGTCACCGCGCTCCTCAGAGGCTCGCGCAAGGCTTTCGGAGAGAAGGTGTTCCCACTGCACCCGCCGCAGTAGGCACCGGCTGATCACCGCGCTCAGTCGATCGAGCGGACGTCGGCCAGCGGGCAACTCGACAGCCCGACCCGCTTGGCCTCGGCGCCCAGGCAACGGGCCTGCTCGGTTTGGTCTTTCACCGACCAGAGGGTGCGAAACTCGATCCCGTCCGGGTTCTTCACGTGGTCGATGATGTACTCGCTCCGAAGCCCGGCCCGCTCGAGGGGGTCGACCTCGCCGGCGATGGCCGCCCGCTGATCGACCTCGCACATCAGCCGGATCGCGTCCGGGTAGGTCTGCTCGCCGGGTCTGACGGTGGGGGGCGCCGCGGGCTCTGCGCTTCGAGCTGCGCAGGCCGCCCCGCCCAAGACGACGTGGAGACAAAGAACCGCTGTGAGCCGCATCGTGAGCCTTGGACGCGCAAGCCGAGGCGTCCTTGGGTCGGCCCAGGCGGCAAGGATGGGAGCGCGGATTGCCGGCTTCGCGGCGCGGGCTATGCTGGGCGCCACGGAGGTCGGAGATGCGCGGGACGACGGCTTTGCTTGCTTTCAGTCTGTTGGTGGTCGGCTGCGGTGGTGAGTCGGAGAACGACGCCAGCGGCGGCAGCGGCGGCGCCACCGGGGGCAGCAGCGGCGCGGGTGGCAGCACGGGCGGCGCCGGCGGCGGTGGCGGCACGGCCGGGACTGGCGGCAGCACCGGCGGCACGGCGGGCGTGGGCGGCGGCAGCGGCGGGTCCGGTGGTAGCACCGGCGGAACCGGCGCGACCGGCGGCAGCGGCGGGAGCACCGGCGGAACCGGTGGCGCGGGCCCTGCGCAGCCAGAGTGCAAGGTCGACGGCGACTGCAAGATGTTCGCGGACTGCTGCAGCTGCATGGGGATCCCGACCTCCGAGAACCCGGTGCCGTGTCCGGCCATGTGCCTCCAGGACAAGTGCGGCGAGCTGGGCGGGCCCAAGACGGCGGCGTGCATCGCCGGTCGCTGCGTGGCCGGGTTCAACTGCGATTCGTCCAAGGTGACGTGCAAGATGGCCACGCCGATCTGCGACCCGGGCAAGGTGCCGCTGGTCAAGGAAGACGGAACCTGCTGGCAGGGCAGCTGCGTCCCCGCGAACGAGTGCAAGGCCGTGAAGTCGTGCGCCGAGTGCACCGGCTCGCTGTTCTGCGTGAGCTACGTCACCCAGCTGGGCCCACAGAACCACTGCGCCGACGTCCCCAAGACGTGCGGCAGCGACTTCAGCTGCGCCTGCTCCGGACCCAGCGTGTGCACGCCGCCCTACGGCACCTGCCAGGATTTCTCAGGACAAAAGGGCGTCAGCTGCAGCTGTCCGAATTGCTAGCTCACGAGCCTGTCACCAATCACGCGTGCAATCGCCGCCGAGCTGGTGTGTGCTCTGTCAGCCTTCGCCAAGGAGCACGTCCATGACTCGAACCACTGCCAGAAACCCCCTGTTCGGACGGCTGACGCGCGTCAGCGGAGTGTTCGCGGGGCTCGGCCTCGCGCTGGGCGGCGCCTGCTCGGCCGAAGCGCCCGAGCCCGTCGCGTCGTCGGCCGGGGCGTTGAGCCCCGGGCTGGTGATCGCCGAGGTCTACGGGGGCGGCGGCAATTCGAACGCGCCCTACACCCACGACTACGTCGTGTTGTTCAACCGCGGCACCACCAGCGTGTCGCTGAACGGGCTCTACCTGCAGTATGCAGGCGCCACCTCGGCCTTCAGCTACAGCGCGGCGGCCGACGCGGGCCCCCAGAACGTGCTGGCGCTGCCCAACGTCTCGGTGGCCGCGGGCAAGTACTTCTTGGTTCAGCTGGCGAGCAACGCGAACGTCGGCGCGGCGCTTCCAACCCCCGACGCCAGCGCGAGCATCAGCATGAGCGCCACCGGCGGCAAGGTCGCGCTGGTCTCGCAGCCGCTGGACGGCTGCGGCACCACGGCAACGGGGGCCTGTGCGCTGACCAACGTGGTCGACTTCGTGGGCTACGGCAACGCCCAGCAATACGAAGGCTCGGCGGCCGCGGGGACGCCCTCGAACACGATGGCTGTCCGGCGCAAGGCTGGCGGTTGCACCGAGACGGACGTCAACAGCGCGGACTTCGAAGTGGTCGCGCCGACGCCCAAGAGCTCGGCGACCGCAGCCAACTCGTGCTCGTCGCCCAGCGACGCCGGGAGCGATTCGGCGGCCGACGCCACCGTCGATGCCGCGGGCGACGCCGCCGTGGACGCCGGTCCGCCGCCGGTGGGGCTGGTGATCGCCGAGGCCTACGGCGGCTCGGGCAACAACGCGCCGTTCAAGAACGACTACGTCGTGATCTTCAACCGCGGCACCGCGGCGGCCTCACTGGCCAACGTCTACCTGCAATACGCCTCGGCCACCGGCGATTTCGGCAGCAGCACCGTGCTCGCGCTGCCCGGCGCCTCGGTCGCCCCCGGGAAGTACTTCCTGGTGCAGCTCACGGAGGGGCCGATCACCGACGGTGGCGTCGGCGCGGCCCTGCCCACGCCCGATCACACCGGCGGCATCAACCTCAGCCTGAGCGCAGGCAAGGTGGCGCTGGTGTTCGCCACCCCGCTGGCGGGGTGCGGCGGCTCGAGCCCGTGCACCAGCTCGAACATCCTGGACTTCGTCGGCTACGGGACCACGGCCAGCCAGTACGAGGGCTCGGCCCCGGCATCGGCCCCCAGCATCACCACGGCAGCGCAGCGCAAGCAGGGCGGCTGTCAGGACACGAACCAGAACGGCAACGACTTCACCGCGCCCGCACCGGCACCGAAGAACAGCGCCACCGCCGCGAACCTGTGCAGCACCACGGACGCGGGCACCGGCGGCACCGGCGGAACCGGCGGCGCTGGCGGCACCGGCGGAACCGGCGGCGCTGGCGGTACGGGTGGATCGGCCACCGGCGGAACCGGCGGATCGAGCACCGGCGGCGCAGGCGGAACCGGCGGATCGAGCACCGGCGGCACAGCAGGCGCGGGCGGCGGCGCAGCGGGCGCGGGCGGCAGCGCTGGCGCGGGCGGCTCGGGTGCCACGGGTGGCTCGGGTGCCACCGGCGGCTCGGGCGCCACCGGCGGCTCGGGCGCCACCGGCGGGTCTGGCTTCGGCGGCTCGGGCACCGGCGGCATCGGTCCGGACGGCGGTCTGCCGCAGGGCGGTGGCAGCAGCGGAGGCTGCGGCTGCGCAACGCCGGGCCACGCGAACCCCAGCCGGGGCGCGGCCCTCGCGCTGCTCGGCCTGGTGTTCGCGGCCGCACGCCGTCGCCGCCGGTGATCGCGGCAGAGGTCCGGGCGCGCCAGTGTTAAGCTGCGCGCCATGACCCATCTTCGCGCCCTCACGGTCGCCGCCGCTCTGGGGCTCGGCGTCTTGTCCGCATCGCCCTCGCTGCGTGCCGAGAGCTGCAACCCGCCACGCATCCTGTTCGTGCTCGACTCGTCCACGTCCATGCTGGCGCAGATCGACGACGCGGGCACGCCGACCACCAAGTGGAAGGCCCTGCAAGCGGCCGTGGCGGCGGTGTTCAAGGCGTACCCCGACGCCGCGCAGTACGGCTTGATGACGTTCCCGGGGCCGGCCGGGCAGTGCTCCACCGGCACGGTCACGGTGCCGGTGGGGCCAGGCACCGCGGGCACCATCCAGACCACCATCAACGGGCTGGTGATCCCGTCCAACAACCAGACGCCGGCCGGGCAGAGCCTGGTCGCCGCGTCGAAGTACACGGGCATCATCAACCCGGCCAACGCCAACTACGTCATCTTCATGACCGATGGCTGGCAATACTGCTCGATTCCCCAGGTCAGCGGCGCGCCGCTGTGCGCGAGCGGCGCGGACTGCAGCGCGATGAGCGTCTCACCGTGCCCGACCTGCAACTCGTGTCAGACGTCGAGCACCGATCCGGCATGCAGCGGCAAGAGCGCGGACGGCTGCTTCTGCGTGCGCACCTGGCCGATCAAGGGCGTGGAAGCGCTGAAGGCCGCGGGCGTGCCGACCTACGTCGTGGGTTTCGGCAACGCCACCGACGTCGAGACGCTGAACAAGGCCGCCGCCGCCGGCGGCACCGCGCTTGCCGGGTGCAACCCGAACAGCACCACCCCGAGCTGCTACCTGCAAGCGACCTCTCCCAAAGAGCTGACGAACGCGCTGTCGAACATCGTGCAAGCGGTGGTGACCGAGAAGTGCAAGGGTGAGTGCGGCATCGAGGGCTCGCGCACCTGCACCGCCGCGGGCTGGTCGGGCTGCGACGCGCCCAAGAGCACCGCGTGCTCGACCGCGTGCGGCGCCGGAACGCAGAAGTGCGAGAGCGGCGTGCTGGGTCCGTGCGAGCCCGGTTGCCCCGACGCCGGCACCGACGGCGGCGGCGGGTCCGCGGGTGCGGCAGGGTCTGCGGGCAGCGCCGGGGCGGGCGCCAGCGGCGGTGGTGGCTCGGGTGCCACCGGGGCCACGGGCGGCGGCGGCGCCGGCGCCACCGGCGGAACCGGCGCAACGGACGCAGGGCTCGGAGGCGGCTCGGGCAAGGACGACGACAGCGGCGACGACGGCGGGTGCGGCTGCCGCTCGAGCGGGGCACCGGCGTCTCGCGGGCTGTGGCTCCTGGCCGGCGCCGCGCTGCTGCTGGTGCGGCGGCGACGCATCGCCTGACGCGCCGCCTCAGGCCACCGCCTGGGTCTGCACGCGCCGCAGCGAGAAGCACTGCGCGCGGAGCACCCGGGCGTCGACCTCGAGCAAGAGCGCGTTCCGGCCGTGAGCCGCCCGCGCCGCCGCCAGTGTGCTGTCGCGCCAGACCGAGAGTGAGCACTCTCCGAACAGCTCGCGCGCCAGGGGCTCGAGCGGGAAGTGCTTGCCGTGGAGCAGCAGGCTCAGCCAGTCGGCGAACTCGGCGGGAATGCAGCCGCTGGCGAGGCCGGCGCCACCCCAGGCGGGCAACCCGTGCTCCCAGCCGGGAACGCCCAGCTCGGGCGCGACCACCGACGTGGACTTGAGCAAGTAGCGGATCGCGCGGTTCAGATGACGGACCTGGTGAGGGACCTCGGCGCGCGTGAACCGCTCGGGGTGGGCCAGCTGCCCCAGTGACTGCCCTGCCCCCAGCGCGAACGCGGTGCCCGGCGTCGCGGCCAGCCAGGCGATCTCGGCCCAGATCCGGCGCCCGTACTCCATCGCATCGAGCTCGTCGTGGCTTTCGAGCGCGCGGCTGCGCAGCCGCACCACGGCGTCGAGGCGCGCGCCGACGCCGGCGGCGCGCTGCGCCGCCCACGCGGGGGTGCGTGCCGCCTCGAGCGCGCGGCTCGCCAGCTCGAGCGCAATCGACTCGCGCTGGCGGGGCTCCCACAGATAGCGCGCGACACGATTGACCAGCGTGGGGTCGACCGGGATGAGCAAGCTCTGGGCGGCCATGGGGGGAGCACTTAGCAATGCGTATGCCTCGAAAAACCCCAGCCAAATCCAGCCGTGTGGGCGCGCGGTGCCAACTCGAGGTTGGCTCCCCGAGTTGGCGTCGTGTTATGCGGCCTGTTCGCCATGCGTCAGCCGCGCGCGCTCAAGATCTCGGCCCTCGCCCGCGAGAGCGGCGTCCCCGTGGCCACGGTGAAGCACTACTTGCGAGAAGGCCTGCTGCCCGAGCCCGTGTCGCGCACCGGCCGGAACATGTCGTGGTACGACCCGGCGTGCGTCGAGCGCATTCGGGTCATCAAGCGCCTGCAGCAAGAGCGCTTCTTGCCGCTCAAGTTGATCAAAGAAGTGCTCGACAAGGTCGGCGACGACGCCGACGACCTGACGCTGGGCGCGGCCATCTCGAGCCATGTCGAGCGCTCGTCGCCTCACACCCCGCGCACCCGCGCCGAGCTCCTCGCCTCGGGCGTGGCGCCCAGCGAGCTCGACTGGCTCAAGTCGACGGGCCTGGTCACGCCGGACGGTCACGGCGACGGCGAGACCTACCGTGGGGATGATCTCGCGATCTTGCGCGTGCTCGGCGCAGCGCGCCGCGTGGGGCTCAAGGCCGAGATGTTGCCGACCTCGATCCTCGCGGACTATGCCCGGGCGATCCGCGAGCTGGTGCGGACCGAGCTCGGGATCTTCCGCGCCGGCGTGATCCCACTGGCTGGCGATCGCCTGAGCGAGCTGGCCGACCACTCGGCCACGTTGTCCGAGCAGCTGATCGTGCTGGTGCGCCGCAAGATGCTCTTGCCGGTGCTGCAGCAGCTGCTCGACGAGGCACGCCACGCCCGTGGCGAGGGCAAACCGAAGAGCGGCGGCTCGCGGCCCGCGCGCAAGAAGGCCGGCAGCCCGCCGCAGAGGCGCAAGTCCGGCTAGGCTGCGCCAGAGTGCGGCGGCGAGAGGCTGGGCAACGCGTGGCCTTGGCCCCAAGCTGGCGAGCAATGCGCTGGCCTTTCGTGATTCTGATCGGGGCGATGGGGCTCGTCACGGCGGGCTGTGGCAGCGAAACGAACGACGAACCCGCCGCCAGCGGTGGCGCCGCTGGTGCCGCCGGGGCGGGCGGCGCAGGGGGCGCAGCCGGAGCCGGCGGCGGTGGGGGCTCTTCGAGCGGGTGCTCGGCCGAGGTGAAGCTGCTCGAGAAGAGCTCGGACTTCTCTCAGCCCGGTCCGTGGCCCGTGGGCGGGCGCACGGTGACGATCGGCAAGCTCACCGTCGAGGTCTGGTATCCCGGGGCCCCCGGCAGCGACGCGGGCAAGCCCAGCAAGACCTACGACCTCAGGACGTGGCTTCCGGCCACCGAGAAAGACAAGATCCCGGACGCCGACAACCCGTGGCAGAAGTCGAAGACCTTCGCCGAGCTGCCGCTCGACGCGGCTCACGGCCCTTACCCCGTGGTGGTGTTCGTGCACGGCACCGCCGGCTTCCGCACGCAGTCGCTGGAGCAGATGGAGCACTGGGCCAGTCGCGGCTTCGTGGTGCTGGCGGCGGATCACCCGGGGCTTTATCTGGGTGACATGCTCGAGTTCAACACTGCCGAGCGCGACCTCGAGGGAGATCTGAAGGCGATCGTCGCCGCGGCAGAGGCCACCTCGGGCGAGCTCGGGTTCTTGAAGGGCCACGCCGACGCGACGCGCATCGGCATGGCCGGCCACAGCGCGGGCGGCGGCGCCATCAAGGGCTGGGGCGGCAAGGCTCAGGTGCTGATGCCGCTCGCGGCCGGCGGCACCGCCCCGGGCAGCGCGCTCGGGTCCACGCTGGTCATGGGCGGGCAGGCCGACAAGGTGGTGCAATACGCCGAAACCGTGAAGGGCTACGAAGCGTCGCCGAAGAAGAAGCGCCTGGTGGGCCTGGCCGGGGCCGGGCACCTGTTCCCGTCGGCGCTGTGCTGGCTCGAAAATGGGAGCGGCTCGAACATCTTCCAGGTCGCCGAGAAGTATGGCGTGAAGAACGCAAACCTGGCGGGCCTTCTGTTCGACTGCCCCGCCGGTCAGCCGAGCGCGGCCGAGAGCCGCGCGATCGTGAACTTCGCTACCGCCGCCACCCTGGAAGAGACGCTGCACTGTGCCGCCGGCGAGCCGTTCGGAGATCTGAAGGCGAAGTTCCCCAAGGTCGGCGAGTACCGCTACGCGCCCTGAGGGTCGGCCAGCTCGAGCAGTCGCCAGAGCCCCGGCGCGTGCCCGATCTCGGCGCGGAGAGCGTCCAGATCGATCGTCAGCTCGGCTCCGCGCGGGGGCAGGCGCGCGGTGAGCCCGGGCGCCTGGGCCTCGGCCCACTCGAGCAGCTCGCGCCGCCGGGCCTGGCGGGTTGCGTCGGCACCTTCCCGCCGCTGGCGAGCGATCCGATCCGCGAACGCCACCAGCGTCTGGCGGAAGGTCACGCCGTCGAAGGGCTTCTCGAACAACCGCGCGACCTCACCCTCGTTGATCGCCACCATGGCTCGCTCGACGGTGGCGTTGCCGGTCAGCACCATCCGAACCACACCCGGATATCGCTGGCGGACGATGCCGAGCAGCTCGAGACCCGTCATCTGGGGCATGTCGAAGTCTGCCACCAAGACATCGACGGGGCGTTGCTCGAGGACGCGCAGCGCTTCGGCGTCGCTGCCGGCAGTCAGCACCTCGAGCGGGGCAGTCTCGAGCAGGCGAGCAATGCTGCGCAAGACGAGGGGCTCGTCGTCCACGAACATCACCGAGAGGCGGACGTCGGCGGTCATGCGGGCAGCCACTTTCGCCAGTTGGGGCGCCCCAGCACCGCCAGTGCCCGATCGATGTCGCGGACGAGCTCTGCCGCCGATTGCGGGCGCTGCTCGACGCTCTTCGAGAGCGCGCGCAGCACCACCCGGCTCACCGCCCGCGGCAACGGGCCAGCCGGCGCCGAGACCGGACCGGGCTCGAGGGTCAGGTGTGCGCGCAGCACGCCGGGCACGTCTCCGGTGAAGGGTGGCGCACCGGTCAGCATCTCGTAGAGCACGGCGCCGAGCGCGTACACGTCCGAGCGCGCATCGGTGGGCTCGCCGCGCACCTGCTCGGGCGACATGTATGCCGGCGTGCCGATGCGCTCGTCCATCGAGAGGCTGGCCGCGCCGCTCTGGAGCGACGCGGCGCCGAAATCGACGATCTTGAGCGCGGGGTGCTCGTCGGTGGAGCCCTCGGTGAGGACGATGTTGGCCGGCTTGAGATCATTGTGGACGACGCCGCGCTCGTGGGCGGCCGCGAGCCCCTCGGCCACTGCCCGCGCCAGGCGCAGGGCCTCGACCGGGTCGAGCGGACCACGGGCGCGGAGCATCTCGTCGAGCGGCTGGCCCGAGACGTGGTCCATCACCAGATAGGGTCGGCCGTCGGCGAGAACGCCGTAGTCCGTGACCTCGACGACGTGCGGGTGGTTGATGCGCGAGGCGGCCCGCGCTTCAGCCAGGAAGCGCCGGACCATCATCGAGCTGTCGGCCACGGCGCGACGCATCACCTTGATCGCCACCGGCCGACCCAGAAAGACGTGCTCGCCCGAGAGCACCACGCCCATGCCCCCGGCGCCGATGTGGCCCAGCAGGCGGTATACCCCGATGGTGCCCCCGGGGCGCGGGTCGTCGGGGACGTCGACCAAGGGCGTGTCGTCGCGGGCGCACACCGCCAGCGACGGAGCCGCCCACTCGCCGCAGCGGGGACAGCGACGCAGCGAGACCCCGCGGGACGGGGGCGCCGAGTCCGACGCGCCGAGCGCCCGCACCTCCGCGTCCAGGCCGTCGGCGGTGGCACCGACCGAGACCAGGACCTCGGCGACGTGCTCCCCTACGCGAACGCGCACCCGGGCCACGTTGGCCAGCGACGCCAGCGAGCCGTGCTCTTCCAGCGGGTCGAGCGACGCCAGGAGCGCCAGGCGGGTCACCGTGGCAGCGGCGTGGTCGGGCGACAGCCGACACGCGAACGGGGTCGCCGCGCCGCGTTTGACCTCGAGCACGGCGCCAGCACGCGGATCGGGGCACACGCTGACCAGGTTGGCCTTGCCGAGCGCCAAGAGCGCCAGCATCCAGTCGGCGAGCGCCATCGGGGTCACCCCTTCGGCCGCCGCGGACAGGCCCGACCGGGGCCCCGAGCCGGGCGTGAGCAGGGTGCTCTCGTACGCCTCATGCAGCGCATGGTCGTCGAGCGTCTCTCCCACGACAGCCGCTTGGGCTCGAGGTTCGGACACCGTCCCCTCCTGTTCGTCAGGAGTGTAGGGCTGGCGCCAGCGATCGCCAACCCGGTCAACGTGACGCGAGCAACGCTTCGGCCGCGCGCAGCAATTCGTCTGCGGTCATCGGCTTCTGGAGCGCTCGGTCGGTGCCTTCGAAGGGCGTCATCGAGCCTGTCACCCCGAGGACCGGCAGGGTGGGCAGGCGGGCGCGCAGCTCGCGCAACACACTCTTCCCCGACTGCCCGGGCATGGCCTGATCGAGCACCACCAGGCGCAGCTCGTCGGCGTGGCGGGTGACCAGATCCAGCGCCTCGGCGCCGCTGCCCGCTTGCAGCACGCGGTAGCCCGCGGTGGACAGCACCGCCGCCATCACCCGCCTCACGTCGGGCTCGTCGTCCACGACCAACACCAGCGCCTCGTCACCGCCGGCGGCCACCCGCTCGACGACCCGCCCGGGCTCCGACGCCCGCGGTGGAGCCCCAGGCAACTCGACGCGGGCCGTGGTGCCGGCCCCAACCCGCGACTCGAACGTGAGCCGCCCCCCATGCTCGGTCACGATGGCGTACGCGCTGGACAGCCCGAGCCCCGTGCCCTGCCCCGGCTGCTTGGTGGTGAAGAACGGCTCGGTGGCCCGCTCGCGCACTGCCTCGCTCATGCCCATGCCGTTGTCGGCGACGCACAGCTCGAGCATGCGGCCGCCGTCGGGGCTCGTGCGACTGCGCGCGCTCACCGTGATGCGGCGGTCTTCGATGGTGTCGTCGAAGGCATCGCGAGCATTGAGCAACAGGTTGAGCAAGACCTGCTCGATCTGGGCGGCGTCGCCCAGCACCACCCCCAGGTCGGGCTCGAGCTCGAGCTCGATCCGCACGTCGTTCTGGAAGGTGGCGCGACACATCTCCACCGTTCGCTCGACCAACGCCGCGCAGTCGGCGTCCCGGTGCGGCGAGCGGCGCCCCTTGCCGGCGAACAGCGTCAGCTGCCGGACCAGATCCGCGGCGTGCAGCACCGCGTCCCGGCTGTCTTGCAGCGACCGCAGCAGCTCGGGCGGCGAGCGCGCGATCGAGAGCTCGATGTTGGCGAGCACCACGGTGAGCAGGTTGTTGAAGTTGTGGGCCACGCCGGCGGCAAGCTGCCCCACCGCTTCCAGCTTGCGGGTGTGCGACAGCTCTTCGCGGAGTCGGTGGGTGTCGGTCACGTCCAAGATGCCGCCCACCAGGCGCTTTGGGGCGCCGCCCGCGCCCAATTCCACCCGGCCCTTGCCCGCCACGCACCGCACGGCGCCGTCGGGGCGCACGATCCGGAGCTCGAAGTCGTCGTATTTGCCGGTGCGCAGGGCCCGGGCGATGTGCTCGACGGCGCGCTCGCGATCGTCGGGGTGAATGCTCAGCAGGTAGGCCTCGAGGCTGGTGGGGACGGCGCGGCCGAAGATCGCGCAGGTGGCTTCGTCCCAGTCGATCCGGTCCGAGGCCGCCTCCCAGCTCCACAGGCCAATGCCGGTGGCCTCGAGCGCGAACGCCAGGCGTTGCTTCTGCTCGGCCAGCTCGCGCCGGGCCGCCGCCAGCTCTGCACCCTCGGTCAAAGGCTCGGCTCCCTCACCCCCCAGGGTATATGGCAGAAGCGCGCCGGCCCCAAGGCTCAGGGCTCGAACAGCTCGAGAGTGCGGCGATCGGCCGAGGCCCGGCGGGCGCGGGTCTCGGCCCAGCGACGAAGCGCCTGCACCCGCTCTTCGTAGAGCACCGCCAGCGGGATGACCTCGCTTGCCACGGCGTCGAGATCGGCCTGCGACAGCTCGCGCCCCGCCGAGAACGCCCGGAACAACGCGCTCGCGACCACCTGCTCGATCTCGGCCCCCGAGAAGCGGTCCAGCCGCCGAGCCAGGTCGGCGACGGCGAACTCGCCCGGGTCGCGCCCGTGACGGGCCAGGTGCACGGCCAGCACCTCTTCGCGGTCTCTGGCAGACGGCAGGTCCACGAAGAAGATCTCGTCGAAGCGGCCGCGCCGTGCCAGCTCGGGCGGCAGGCGGTCGACCTCGTTGGCGGTGGCCGCGACGAACACGGGCGCGCGCCGCTCTTGCAGCCAGGTCAGAAACGACCCGAACGTGCGCCCGAATCGCGCGTCCCCCAGGTCACCGCCCAGGCCTTTCTCGATCTCGTCGACCCACAGGACCACCGGCGCCACGGCTTCGACCGCAGACAGGCCGTCGCGCAGGGCAAGCTCCGGAGAGCCCGAAGAGAACACCGCGGCAAAGTCCAGTCGCACCAGCGGCAGCCCCAGCACGCCCGCGGCGGCCTTGCTGACCAGCGACTTGCCACAGCCCTGCACGCCGCACACCAGCATGCCCCGCGGCTCGTCGAGCCCGAAGGCCCGCGCGCGCTCCGAGAACGCCAGCACCCGCTGATTCAGCCAGGTCTTGAGGACGCCCAGACCGCCGACCTGGCCGAGATCCACGTCGGCGTCGATCAGCTCGACCGTGGCACGGCTGCGGAGCACCCGACGCTTCTCGCGCCCGACGCGCGCAGCGGCTTCGGCCGGGGACGCCGCGGTGCTCGCGTCGCGGAAGGCGCGCTCGGCCTCGAGCAGCGTCATGCCACGGGCCGCGCGCACCAGCGGCTCGCGCTCGCCCAGCACGGGCGTGGGGTGCTCTTGGATGACGCCGTCGAGCGCGCTGGACAGCTCGGCCTCGGCGGGCAGCGGCAGGGCCAGCACCGCGACGTCGCGCTCGAGCTCGACGGGCAAGGCGAGCACCGGGGCGAGCAACACCAGCGGAGGCGCCGGGGACTCGAAACCCGCGACGAAGTCCCGCAGGGCACGCGCCACGTGGGCCTGGTCGAGCCAGCGGTGCACGTCGAGCAGCACCCGCACCCGGGTGGGGTCTTCCAGCGCCTCGAGGATCACCCGCACCAGATCGTCCACCGCCCCTGCCCCGGCGCGGGTTGCCACCCAGCGCACCAGCTCGCGACCGGGGAACAGCCGGGCCACCAGGGCCAGGGCGCGGGCTTCTTCCCGCGTTTCGAGGGCCACCACCGGAAACCCGGCCGCCACCTTGCGGCGGAGCTCGCTCTCGATTTCGCCGGGCACCGTCATGCCTCCGTGGTCACCCGCAGCACTTCGGAAAAGGTGGTCACGCCGCGCGCCAGCTTCTTGATGGCCGCCTCGCGCAGGGTCATCAGCCCATCGTCACGGGCCTGGCGCATCATGTCTTTGGCGCTGGCGCCGGCGGCGATCATGCGCCGGATCTTGTCGTCGACCTCCATCACTTCGAACACCCCGGTACGGCCGTAGAGCCCGGTGTTCCGACAGCGCACACAGCCCTCGCCCTCGGGGACCATCAACTCGCGAAACTCGCCGCCGGACTCCAGCGCGTCCACGTCGACGCCGAGCATGGCCATCTGATCGCGCAAGAGGAAGGTCTCGACCCGGCAGTTGGCGCACACCAACCGCACCAGACGCTGCGCCGCGATGCACACCAGGGTCGACGCCAGCACGAAGGGGTCCACGCCCAGCTCCAGCAACCGGGTCACGCCAGTCGGCGCGTCGTTGGTGTGCAACGTGGCCAGGACCAGGTGGCCGGTGAGCGCCGCCTGAGCGGCGATGGTCGCGGTCTCGGGGTCGCGGATCTCGCCCACCATGATCACGTCGGGGTCTTGCCGCAGCACGGTGCGCAGGCCCTCGGGGAAGGTGAGCCCGATCTTGGGCTGCACGGCGATCTGGTTGAACTCTTCCAGCACGATCTCGATCGGGTCCTCGATCGTGACCACGTTGATCTCGGGGCTGGCGACGGCGCGCAGCGTGGCATACAGGGTCGAGGTCTTGCCGCTGCCGGTGGGGCCCGTGACCAAGATCAGGCCGTTTTGCCGGGCAATGGCCCGCTCGACCAGCACCAGCTGCTCGGGGAACAGCCCGATGTCGGGCAGGTCGCGCACCATCACCTCGGGGTCGAACACCCGCAGCACCAGCTTCTCGCCGAAGGCGACGCTCACCGTCGAGACGCGAAGCTCGACCTCGCGCTCGCCGCGGGCCATCTTGATGCGCCCGTCTTGTGCGCGCCGCTTCTCGGCGATGTCGAGCCGCGCCAGGGTCTTGATGCGGCTGACCACGGCGGGGTGCACCACCTTGGGAAGGGTGTGGACCTTGTGGAGCACACCGTCGATGCGCATCCGCACCACGCACTGCTCGCGATGCGGTTCGAAGTGAACGTCGCTGGCGCGCTGATCGAGCGCATAGTTGAGCAAGTATTCCACGGCCGCGACGACGTGGCTGTCGGCGGCGTCGATCTCGTCGACGCGCTTGAGCTGCACGTAACGCTCGAGGTTGCCGATGTCCACGCCGGGGGTGGCGATCTCTTTCGCGGCGGCCGTCACCGCGCCGCGGAAGCCGTAGAACTCGGTGATCAGCCGGCTGATCTCGCCGGGTGCCGCCAGCACCAAGCGGGGCTCGCGCTTGACATAGGTGCGGATGTCGTCGACCAGCTGAGCATCCAGCGGGTCGCCGACCGCCACCGTCACGGTGGTGGCATCGGCGGCGATCACCAGGGCGCCGTGCTTCTTGGCGAACGGGCGCGAGAGGTACTGGGGGGCCAGCTTCGCGTCCAGCTTGAGCGGATCGAGGTCCACGAAGGGCAGCCCCACGTCGCTGGCCAGCGCCTGCATGATCGAGCGCTCGGTCAGCGAGTAGCGTTCGTCGCCCCCCACACCGAACCCCATGGCGACCAGCACTTCGGCCGGGTGCACCGGCTCGTCGCGGCCGGGGCGCCGCGCCCGCACGGCGCCGGTCTTGGCACGAAGCACCCGCGCGTGCTCCTTGTCTTGCCGGACGATCGCTTCGCGGTGCTGCTCGGGGGTGATGAGGCGCGCGTTCTCGAGCACGCGGCACAACATCTCGAGGGTCAGCGCGTGCGGGCGAAGCTGGGGGCGGGGGCTCGTCACGCGCCTCGAAGGGTGCGCCGGGTCACGGCGCACATCAAGCCGGAATCGCCAGCACTCGCTCGTAGGCGCCCCGCACCGCATCGGTGACGTCACGGTAACGCTCGAGCAGCTCGTCGACCCCGGTGCGACCGCTGCTGTCGTGCATGCCCATGCGGCGCGCCAGCTGCGTGAGCCCCGGCGCGCGCACGTCGAGCACCGTGGCGCTGGTGGCGTGCAAGACGTGGATGCGTTGCTCGAGGCGACGGAGGAAGGCATAGGCCTCGCGCAACGTCTCGAACTCGGGGCGCGGCAGGTACCCGCAGCTGGCCAGGGCCTCCAGCGCCTCGCCGGTGTCCGGCGAGCGCACGCGCGGATCTTTGCCGTGCCGCATCTGGAGCCACTGCGTCAGGAACTCGATGTCGAGCAGCCCGCCCCGGCCGGTCTTCAGATCGTAACGCCCGTCGCGCTCGCGCCCCAGCTCGACCTCCATGCGCGACCGCAGGCGATGCATCTCCTCTACCGGCGGCGCGCCGGCCTCGTAGGCCGCCCGCGCCGCGACCCGCATCACCTGGGCGACCAATCCGGGGTCGCCGGCACAGCCCCGGGCGCGGATCAGCGCCTGCCGCTCCCAGGCGGCTCCGGACGACTGCACGGCGGGGCCGGCGGCGTCGGGGGTCAGCGCGACGCCGTGGTACCGCGCAAACGACCCGAGCGAGGTCACCAGCATGCCGTGCGACCCCGAGGGCCTCAGGCGTGTGTCGAGCTCGTAGCCGGGCCCGGCGGGGTGTGCCTCGCTGATCAGGCGGATGATGCGCTGGGCGACGCGGACGAAGTGCTCACCGGGGTCCCGGTCGGCCGGCGCCGCCGCCGCGTCATAGACGAACAGCACGTCCAGATCCGAGCCGTAGCCGATCTCGCGACCGCCCAGCTTGCCCACGGCAATCACGGCGAGCCCCTGGGGCGCGCCGCCCATCTCGAAGCGCACCGCGCTCTCCACGGTTTCATCCGCCAGCTCGGAGAGCAGTCGCGTCGCGTCGCGGGTCGACAAGATCCCGGCCAGGTCGGCCACCGCCACCTCGACCATCACCCGACGCTTTGCCCGGCGGATGGCCTGCACGAACCGATCGCGTCGCTCGTAGTCGTCCTCGCCGGCGCTCGACTCGGCCCGATCGATCTCGGCCCGAACCACGCCGCGTGGATCGGGAACCCCGTCGCGACCGAACAGCACCACGTCGGCCAGCTCGGGCCTGCTGACGATGGCATCGCTGACGAACGCGCTGGCCCCCACCACCCAGAGCAGCCGCGCCAGCGCCCGCGGCTCGTCCGCCAAGAGCGTGACGTACGCGCCGGGGTGGGTGAATCGCCCGAGCAGCGAGCGCAACGAGCGGGCCGCCTGCTCGGGATCGGGTGACTCGGCAATGGCGTCGAGGACCTGGTCGGCGAGGTTCGGGTGGTGCTCGCGGGTGTGCGAGCCGAACAGGCCGTCGGGGCGACGCGCCAGCGCTCGCAGGTGCTCGGCCACGTCGGCGCTGCCCAGGGTCTGCTCCACGACCTCGACCAGCGCCGGGTCGCCGGTGTCGAGCCGCTGGATCAGCACGTGATGTCGAGCCAGCGGTGGGGGGCCGCCGGGGGTGAGCGAGCGGAACAGGCGGTGCACACGCGCGCGCGCCGCATCCAGCTCTTCACGCAGCGACGCGCCGTCGGCGTGCTCCAGCGTCCGCGCCAAGAGGTCGAGATCGTGCTCGCCCTCGGGCAGGTTGTGGGTCTGCACGCCGGTGAGCCACTGGATGTGATGCTCGACCCGGCGCAAGAACCGGTACGCACCGGCGACGCTGCGCATCTCGCGATCGGTGACGAAACCTCGGGCGCGCAGCCGGTTGAGCGCCGGCAAGGTGCCGGTGACCCGAAGGCTGGGCTCACGCCCGCCCCAGAACAGCTGCAGGCTCTGCACGAAGAACTCGGCCTCACGAATGCCGCCGGGCCCGAGCTTCACGTCGCGCTCGGGGCAGGTCGACAGCTCGGCGCGCGATTGCTCGACCAGCGACGACATCGCGCCGAAGATGGCCGGGTCGGGCTCGCGGCGGAACACGAAGGGGCCGATCAGCTCGCGCTCGATCACACGCCCGAGCTCGCTGCTGCCGGCCACCGGACGCGCGCGCAGCATGGCGGCCCGCTCCCACAGGCGACCCCAGGTCTCGTAATAGCGCTCGGACGCCGCCACGCTGTTCACGATGGGGCCCTGTGAGCCCTCGGGGCGCAGGCGCAGATCGACCCGCCAGACCATGCCGTCCGCCGTCGGCGCCTCGATGGTCGCCACCGCGCGGCGCACCACGCGAGTCCAGAAGTCGTGGAGCGTGAGCTCGCCGGCCGCGCCCTCGTCGCTGTCGTAGACGAAGATCAGGTCGACGTCCGACCCGGCGTTGAGCTCGTGCCCGCCCAGCTTGCCCATGCCCAGGCAGACGATGGCCGACGGTTCGCCGCTCTCGAGCCGCGGCTCGGCGAAGCGCAGCGCAACGTGCTGCCGTGCCTCGGCCAGGGCGACCTCGATGGCGGTCTCGGCCAGATCGGACAGCTCGGCGGCGGTCACGTCGATGCTGGCGCCCCCGAGCCGCGCCGGCAGAAGCTCGCGCAGCGCGATGCGCGCGCGCTCGGCCCAGACCGCTCGGCGCAGTCTGGCCTGGACGGCGCTCGGGTCGGAGAGCTCGCCCACCGCCGCCAGCAGGCGCACCAGCAAGTCCTGACGTTGCCGGCGCCCCCGCCACCCCGCACGGGCGATCTCGTCGAGCGCCTCGACCTGCCAGCCCAGGGCGGGCCTGAGGGGCGGAAAGGCGGTCGAGAGCAACACCGCCAGCGCGCGCGCGGTCCCGAGCTCGCGCTCACGGCTCTTGGCGCGATCGGGATCGATGGCGCGTGCGCGGGCGAGCAGGCTCTCGGACGACACCGGGCCGAGTTAGCATGGATCGCCAGCGGACAAGGTCTCCGCTAGAGTCCGGAGCGCCCCATGCGGTTTCTCTGCGTCTCGGACATCCACGGCCATGCCAAAGCCTTGAAGAGCGTGCTCGATTACGCCGGCGGCTTGGGTTTCGACCAGCTCGTCGCCTGCGGGGACCACCTCTTCCCCGGCCCCGACCCCCTGGCGGTGTGGAAGCTGCTCACCGAGCACAAGGCGGTGTGCGTCCAGGGCATCGGAGATCGCGCCCTCACCCGCGTCGACCCCGACAAGCTGTCGGCCACCACCAGCACCGAGCGGCAGCGCATCGCGCGCCTGCGCGAGGTCCACCGCGAGGTCGGCGAGCTGATCATCGCCCGCGTTGCCAAGTTGCCGCCGCTGGCACGCATTCCCCTGGAAAACGACGACGAGCTCCTGGTGGTCCACGGCTCGCCCACCGATCCCACCGAGCCGTTCTCGCCCGAGATGACCGACGACGAGATGAACGCACTGGTGGGCGACGACATGGCCGACATCATCGTGTGCGGCGGCTGCCACGTGCCCTTCGAGCGCAGGCTGCCGGACGCGCACATCGTCGGGGTCGGCAGCGTGGGTGAGAACCCCGCCACCGGCTACGCCAGCGCGGCGCTGGTCGAGACCAGCAGCATTGGCCATCAGGTCACGCTGCTGAACGTGGCGCTCGACTGAGGCCCTCGCCGCGGCTTGCGCCGCGCGGACGTTGCGGGCTCTGATGGTGCAATGGCGACCCACCTGATCTTCCTCGCGCTCGGCTCCGTGGGGCTGTACTTCGGCGCCGAGTGGCTGGTGCGGGGCGCGTCGGGGCTGGCACGCGCGATGGGGGTCTCGCGGCTCGCGGTCGGGCTCACGGTGGTGGCCTACGGCACCAGCATGCCCGAGCTGGTGGTGAGCCTGGTGTCGGCCGTCGACGGCAAGAGCGCGCTTGCCCTGGGCAACGTGATGGGGTCGAACATCGCCAACCTGGGCGTGATCTTGGGTCTCACCGCCGTCATCTCGCCCCCCGACGTGCAGCCGGGCCTGATGCGACGCGAGCTACCCGCCGTGTTGCTCACGGTGGTGGTGCTCCCGCTCGTGCTCTGGAACGGGGTCATTGGCCGCGTGGAAGGGGCAGCGCTGTTGCTCGGCGCAATCGCCTTCACGCGCGTCACGCTGAAGGCGATGACCCCTTCCGGGACGCCCAAGCACACCGACACCGAGCCGCCGCCCCGCGACGGCCGCCCGGCGCTCGCCGCGTTCGTGGTGCTGGGGCTGGCGCTGTTGCTCGGCGGCGGCAAGCTGTTCGTCGACGGAGCCGTGGGGCTGGCGCTGCGCTTCGGCATGAGCGAGCGCCTGGTGGGCCTGACGGTGGTCGCCGTCGGAACCAGCCTGCCCGAGCTCGCGGCCTCGCTGGTCGCGGCGCTGCGGGGCGAGTCCGAGATCGCGGTCGGCAACGTGCTCGGCTCGAACATCTTCAACGTGCTGCTCATTCTTGGCGTGACCGCGCTGGCGCACCCGATCCAAGGGTCGCTGACCGCAGTCCGGCTCGATCTCGCGGCGATGGCAGCACTGACCGGGGTCGCGGTGGTCAGCATGCGGACCGCGCGTCGCATCCAGCGGGTCGAGGGGGCGGTGCTGCTCTGCGGGTATGCGGCGTTCCTGGTCGCGCTGGCCGTCCAGCGATGACGTCTCGCACTTTCTGCCTACATCCGCCTACTTAGTGGTTAGCGGCATGACACCCATTGGCGAGCGCAGCGGACTCTGCTAAAGCGCGCCCAGTTTCTCCCCCTGCTGTTAGGGGGGGCGAGGCGAGGCCAAGCGCTTCGAACGGAAATCCGAGCTGCCCAACTGGTGCTCGGCTTCCCGGCCGGACGTGGAAGCTCGCCTCCGCGAAAGCGGAGGTTGAACGATATGTCTATTTGGTCTGCCCGTGGCGCACTGCACAAAGCCACATTCGCTCTCACTGCATTCATGTCGCTGCTGGCGACGCTCCTCGTGAGCGGGTTCGCCCTGGCCAGCGAAGGCGCCCCCCACAAAGGCGGCGGCGAAGCCAACCTGGTGCTGCCCGACCTCGAGAAGGTGCAGATGCTGGGGATGAACGGCAAGGCGCTGCTCTTCGGCGGCTTGGGGGTCTGCGTTCTGGGCCTGGTGTTCGCGTTCGTCACCTTGAAACAGGTCGAGAAACTGCCGGTCCACAAGTCGATGCTCGAGATCAGCGAGCTGATCTGGGAGACCTGCAAGACCTACCTGATCACGCAGGGCAAGTTCATCCTGATCCTCGAGATCTTCATCGGCGCGATCATCGTCGTCTACTTCGGCGTGCTGCAGAAGTTCCCGGTCGAGCGGGTGGCGATCATCCTGTTCTTCAGCCTGGTCGGCATCGCAGGCAGCTACGGCGTGGCCTGGTACGGCATCCGCATCAACACCTACGCGAACAGCCGCGTCGCGTTCGCGAGCCTCCAGGGCAAGCCCTTCCCCCTGTATGCCATCCCGCTGAAGGCCGGCATGAGCATCGGCATGGCGCTGATCAGCGTCGAGCTCTTGATCATGCTCGCCATCTTGCTGTTCATCCCCCGTGAATACGCGGGGCCCTGCTTCATCGGCTTCGCCATCGGCGAGTCGCTGGGCGCCTCGGCGCTGCGCATCGCCGGCGGCATCTTCACCAAGATCGCCGACATCGGCTCCGACCTGATGAAGATCGTCTTCAAGATCAAGGAAGACGACGCGCGCAACCCGGGCGTGATCGCCGACTGCACGGGCGACAACGCCGGTGACTCGGTGGGCCCCTCGGCCGACGGTTTCGAGACCTACGGCGTGACGGGCGTGGCGCTCATCACCTTCATCCTGCTCGCGGTTCCGCAAGAGCTGCTGCAGGTCCAGCTGCTGGTCTGGATCTTCGCCATGCGCGTGATGATGGTGATCGCCAGCGCGCTGTCGTACCTGGCGAACGAGGCCTATCAGAAGGCCACGCTGGGCCCGAAGGACAAGTTCAACTTCGAGCACCCGCTGACCGTGCTGGTGTGGCTCACCTCGTTCGTGAGCGTGGGCCTCACCTTCCTGGTGTCGTACCTGCTCATCCCCGGCCTGGGTGGCGACCCCACCCTGTGGTGGAAGCTCAGCATCATCATCAGCTGCGGCACTCTCGCCGGCGCCATCATCCCCGAGCTGATCAAGGTGTTCACCAGCACCGAGAGCCGGCACGTGGACGAGGTGGTCACCTCCAGCCGCGAGGGCGGCGCCTCGCTCAACATCCTGGCCGGCATGACGGCGGGTAACTACAGCGCCTTCTGGATGGGCATCGTGCTGCTCGTGCTGATGGGCTCGAGCTACTACGTGAGCACCATGGGCCTCGAGACGGTGATGATGGCCCCCGCGGTGTTCGCCTTCGGCCTGGTGGCCTTCGGCTTCCTCGGCATGGGGCCGGTCACCATCGCCGTGGACAGCTACGGCCCGGTGACCGACAACGCCCAGAGCGTGTACGAGCTCTCGACCATCGAGAGCATCGAGGGCATCGAGGAAGAGCTGGAGAAGGACTTCAAGATCAAGGTCAACTTCGAGCGGGCCAAGCACATGCTCGAAGAGAACGACGGCGCCGGAAACACCTTCAAGGCCACCGCCAAGCCGGTCTTGATCGGCACCGCGGTGGTGGGCTCGACCACCATGATCTTCTCGATCATGGTGATGCTGACCAACGGTCTGAAGGACAACCTGGAGAAGCTCTCGCTGATCCACCCGCCCTTCCTGCTGGGCCTGATCGCCGGCGGCGGCATCATCTATTGGTTCACCGGGGCGTCGACCCAGGCGGTGAGCACCGGCGCGTACCGCGCGGTGGAGTTCATCAAGGCCAACATCAAGCTCGAAGGCGTGACCAAGGCGAGCATCACCGACAGCAAGAAGGTCGTGGAGATTTGCACGACCTACGCGCAGAAGGGCATGTTCAACATCTTCTTGGTCGTGTTCTTCGCCACCCTCGCGTACGCCTGCGTGGAGCCGTTCTTCTTCATCGGCTACCTGATCAGCATCGCGCTCTTCGGCCTGCACCAAGCGCTGTTCCTGGCCAATGCCGGCGGCGCCTGGGACAACGCCAAGAAGGTGGTCGAGGTCGACCTCAAAGAGAAGGGCACTCCGCTGCACGACGCCTGCGTCGTGGGCGACACGGTGGGCGATCCCTTCAAGGACACCTCGAGCGTGGCCATGAACCCGATCATCAAGTTCACCACCCTCTTCGGCCTGCTGGCGGTGGAAATGGCGCTGCAGTTCGGACGCCAGACCAGCGCGGTGCTCGCAGTGGTGTTCTTCGCGATCATGCTGTTCTTCGTCTATCGCAGCTTCTACGGCATGCGGATCCACTCCGGTGCCGAGCCTGCGCCGAACAAGAAGCCGCAGCCCGAGCCGGCAGAGTGAGGGAGAGCGCCTGAGCGCTGAAAGCGGGGTCGACTTCGGTCGACCCCGTTCTTCATTTCAGGCTTTCACGCCCACGGGCTCGCCCGCCAGATCCGCGCCGCCCTCGACGCAAATCAGCCGGACGCGGCCGGTGGCAACCAGCGTTCCGGCATCGTCCACCACCCGACCATCCCACACCTGAGTGCGCCGGCCCCGGGTGAGCGGCGTCGCGCTCACGGTGAGCTTGCCCGCCCGGGTGGCCCGCAAGAAGCTCGAGTGGTTGTCCACGCCGACGACCACCTGGCCGTTCCGCGCTGCGGCCAGCGCGGCGCCGGTGGAGCACACCGTCTCGATGATGCCGGCGTAGACGCCGCCGTGGACGATACCGTAGGGCT